>WLWG01001431.1_pt1 | contig 21525 bp, 17 predicted proteins | sample 6712871 | NCBI WGS metagenome assembly WLWG01 (sample SAMN12718693, study PRJNA515312) | sponge metagenome | isolation source: marine sponge | host: Mycale hentscheli | place: New Zealand: South Island, Marlborough, Capsize Point | collected 2003-05-01
TGAATACCCGTTAATGAATCAGCGCGGTGCACCCAGATGTGATTGCCTACACGCCGTGGATAGCAACCAGTCAACAAGCCGGCTCGTGACGGACTGCAAATTGGTGCAGCCGCGTAATAATCTTCAAACAGAATGCCCTCATTTGCCATCGCGTCGATGCGAGGCGTTTTTACTTCACTGGCACCGTAACAGCCAAGGTCGTAGTACCCCTGATCATCAACAAAAATAACAATGACGTTTGGTGACTCGGTCGCAGCAATCACTTTCGGTGGCCAACTCGCGCTAATCGCAAAGCCAACCAGAACAAGAGCAACATAAAAGAACCGAACCATACTGTCCCCCATTTTCAAACTCTTCGAACACGTGCGTATCACCAGATATCACTATATAACCAAGGTCGTTATTTCACCTCTGTTACAGCGACATTGGGACAAAACAAGCCCTCGCAGGGACCTGGCCGGGGATCTGAGAGCGTCAACATTAAGTTTAGCGATGATACATACACAAACGAGTTACCTGAAGAACACGGAGAACTCGACACAACAGATATCACCGTGATTATCCCAACGCAGTAGAAGCCACTTGTGATCTCACTAACATCAGAATCAGAGTAATTGCAGATAACTCACAGGTCAGCAAATGACACCGGTTCAACCGAGCCGACAGCTGTACCATTCCAATTTTTGAGTGGAAAACGTGCGTGCTCCGTGAGCGCCTCGATGGCATTTGCGGTAGCGATTCCGTGCTTTTGAAGGATCTGTAAAAGAAGATTCGCCATGACAGCCGTTGCGGCACGCTGGGCACCGTCATCAATTTTGACAGCCAGGCCATATCCAAGTGCTGGTATCGATGCTGCCATGACACCCTCAGCACCAGACTTCACAAAGACTTCACCCTGAGATTCTTCGGTAATGCATGTATCCACCCGTCCTGCACCAGAAAGCATGATTGGGTTTTGCACGATTGCTGTCCGAATGCGTTCAGCAGCACGTGCCAACAACGGTGACAACCCTTCCCCGGTACCCAGACGAGCAAAGCCTGTAGCAACTGAAACAAGAGGCATTGAAAACGCAGGGATCGCACACCCATCGACACACGCCTGTGATTCATCGAGGTTTACACCTGTCACGTGAGAGATCGCATTGGTCACTTCACGCATGACCGGATGATTTGCATCCGTATACCCAGCCATAGCAAGACCACGAATTGTCGCAACTGCAAGAAATCCACAGTGCTTTCCAGAGCAGTTGTTATGCAGAGCGGTTGGTTTTTTTCCACGTGCAGCAAGGGCTCGAGACTCGCCAGAATCAAGCGGCCAGTGCACACCGCACCCAAGTTGATCACAAGCTGAGTCAATCTTTTTGAGAATTGATTGTGCTGTTGCTACATGTAGCGGCGATCCAACGTGAGACCCACACGCAAGTGCAATCTCATCATCAGAAAATCCGTATTTATCAGCAGCACCACTGGCAACAAGTGGGATCGCCTGAATTGGCTTGATGGACGATCGCGGAAAGACAGAAGCGTCAATATTACCAACAGTTAGAACCGTTTCACCGGATGCAGTTGCAACAACGGCTCGGCCACGATGAAACGATTCTTCCTCTTGTCCACGTCGCACAACAAGTAAGCGAGGAGATATATCCATTGGAGAGAATGCTTCCAGCACCAACACTTGAAACAGAGTCTGACTTTTTGCCACCCGAGACCCGTCTCGGTTGGCCGATTTCACGCTGCCCGTTTTCTATCTTTTTTCTCCCGAAATTTACAAACATAAGCACGAATCCGGGATTTAAGCCTGATACTCATCACTCGAGAAAAAAAGGCTTATACTTGGCTATCCGAAGCGATAAGACAGGCGGCATCGCTTTCCACCACCCGATTGACCAGAAACTACCAGTAGACATATGCCTATTTCACGACTCCCCGGCCTCACTCTTTCCTCAACAACGATGTCAATTCTAGAGGCAGCCGATGCCGCCGGACAACTCACTCTTTTCAACTCTGTTGATGAGCTTGTTGCAGCAGCAGCCCCACCAGATGAGTGCAGTGAAGATGGCTTTTACACGGTTGGCTACGATGTACCAGATCGTGGTTTTGTACCTGAGGCAAAGGTCTGCCGTACGACAAATGGCATCGCAGCAAATTATCTTGATGCATACATGCGTCGTCGTGACCCTGACTGCATGGTGATAGCTGACGACCAGAACACGGACAAACCAACGTTCTCAAAACGGTTTGGCCATGAGTTTGACGGCCTTCGAAACGAGACAATCCAGTGGCTCAAAACACAGCCTATCGGCTGCTTTTTCTTTAAGTCCGGCGTACCGGACAAGCCTCTCGACGCGGTTGCGATCTGTCCAGCAAATGCTGGGTTCTTTGCTCTGGGCCTCGCGTTGCTGCAGGGCATTACCCCCGTCCAGGAAGTGCTGGACCAGGCTGACAGCTACTATCACGAGGCTGTTGTCTACGTCGCACCACCGTTTCGCCACACACACTTCGACGGCAAACAAGTAGTCGTTCACAATCGCCGCTTTGATGACAGCACGAGCCTTCACGAACTGTTCAGCTACAACTTGTACCCCGGTCCCTCTGCGAAGAAGGGTGTGTACGGGATGCTGCTGACCATGGGCGAACGGGCCGAAACACCATGGACAACAGCTCATTGCTCAACAGTGCAAGTCGTCACTCCGTACGAAAACGTCACGACAATCATGCATGAAGGAGCAAGCGGTGGTGGTAAAAGCGAAATGCTCGAACACATGCACCGCGAAGCTGACGGTCAGCTCAAACTAGCAACCAACACCGTGACCCATGACTCCCGGTCTCTTGCTCTCCCTCGAGGCTGCGAACTCCACCCGGTGACTGACGACATGGCTCTGTGTCACCCAACACTGAAGGGTGAAGACTCTCGCCCCGGCTCGCTTGCCTTGATGGATGCAGAAAGCGCCTGGTTTATTCGTGTCAATCACATCGAAGACTACGGCATCGATCCACAACTTGAAAAACTGACAATTTCACCTCCTGGGCCACTGCTGTTCCTCAACCTCAAGGCTCAACCAAACGCCACTACACTTATTTGGGAGCACACAGAGGACGAACCGGGCATACGCTGCCCGAACCCACGAGTTGTGATGCCTCGCGAGTACGTCAGTGATGTTGTGAATGAACCCGTTTCTGTTGATATCCGAAGTTTTGGTGTGCGGTGCCCACCGTGCACACAGGAAAACCCAACATACGGCATCATCGGACTGTTCCATGTCCTTCCACCCGCACTGGCATGGCTGTGGAGGCTTGTGGCACCACGCGGCCATGGCAATCCATCAATCGTGGATGAGGGTGGCATGCAAAGTGAAGGTGTTGGTTCCTACTGGCCATTTGCAACAGGCAGGCGAGTTGACCAGGCAAACATTCTCTTGAATCAGATTCGAGAGACTGCCAGCACGCTTTTTGTCCTGATTCCAAACCAACATATTGGTTGCTGGAAAACAGGCTTCGCACCACAGTGGGTCGCGCGTGAATATCTTGCCCGACGAGGATCAGCCACCTTCCGTCCAGCCGAACTGAAGGCGGCAAGATGCTCTCTTCTTGGACATCACCGGGAGTCGATGCAGGTTGAGGGTCAGACAATCGGCACAATGTTTTTCGATGTCTCAAAGCAACCAGAAGTTGGTACCGAAGCCTACGACAAAGGCGCGGATATTCTCCGTACATTCTTCCTGACACACCTTGATCATTTTGACCACGAAGAACTTGATCCGCTGGGGAGACAGATTATCCAGGCATGCCGAGACAATGTGACTGTTGATGAGTACGAAAAGCTAATTCCTCAGGTGTAACAACCCGTCTTCAGTTATTTCAAATACCTGATTTACTTGGACAGGTCGAAGTCGATCGAATTCTCTTCTGCACGTACAGCAGCAGTCAAAGGCGTTTCCTGCTGATCTGCATACTGCTTCGGTAAAAGGTTTTTCGGACCTGTATCATATTGCGAGACAACCATACCTGCCGGCACGTAGCCCTCGTTTCCTGTTTCCCCCGACTCAGCTTCTTCTGCTGCTGGCTTCTTTGCACTCACTGCAGGTTTGTCTTCACCCTCTTTTTCATATTTGACTATCGTCACCCGAAATGAACCCTCCATTGCACCATCACCACGAGTAAACGACGTAAGATTGTACCGTCCTGAGGCATCCGTCGTACCGTTTGCTGGATTTTGACCATCGTCCGGCAAAAAAGAAACAATCGCATCCGCAACAGGCTGACCTTCAACCGTTACGACACCACTGACAGAATGTGTTGGCGGATACTGCCGCCCTCGAGAACAGCCTGAGGCCAGACCGAGAATACACGCCGTGATCAGCAGTAAGCTTCGTGTTCTGAAAATTCTGACTTCCACAATTCTTCTCACTTTCCAATTGTTCTGGCATACCTGAGAAACACCTACAAGCTGATAGGATCGACGCTCGATCCTATCAGCTAAGAAAATGAAGAAAGCCAATTACGGCTGGGAAATAGATTCACCACCGGCCCTGGTTCCCATTGCTCCCCAGACACCGTATGGACTTGCACCGGTTGCGTCTCTACGAGGGGCCTGAGCAGACCCACCGTTGTAATCAATCGTATCGTTAATAAATTTCGTCGCCCCATCAGCCATGACGACAACAACTCCGCTTGGATGCCCACTTGTTGGCGGGTAGACAACAGTTGTAGCGTCAGCATTCCGGTTGTTCTGTTGCGAACAGGATGGCGAATTTGGTGGCAACACCGTGTTGAATCCTGACCGACCAACCTGACCGTCTCGCCAGCAGTTGCCTCTTTTTCCTTTCCTAGTCGTTCCGGCAGGCAGATACCCGCCCGAGTTATACGTCAGGCACAGACTTGGATTATTCCTTATGCCTGCGATACCGACCGCCTCGTACTGAAAAATGCTGTCTTTTGCTCCAGCTGCAGTAGGAGCACCGCTCGTTTCAAGATGGTGCCTCACTTCACTCAAAGCAATTGTGTTGGAAAGGCCATCCGTAATCTTTGCAAACTTGCAGCCAGTTGAGGAAATCTTACTATTCGAATCATACGTGGCAGGAAAAAATACGCCCCTGCCCGTCTCAGCATTCCACTTGCCAACTTCACCTCGACCATTGTGTTGGTGCACATTGTCACCCGTGCAGGCGACATAATTCCCAGACTGCCGTGGATTCGTGGGACCCTCTTTCCATCCATCAGCCGGATCACTCGGGCAACGATATGCTGCAGGAGACACATTCCATACATTATCCCAACGACACCACGGATACACACCGCCTGCGGTGCGACCACCATAGCCGGCCATCATTTTTTCATACACTGAGGCTTCTTCGAGGAACGGCAAAAGTTCAAGAAAAACACTTCTTCGGTTTGCGTTGTTTGAGTTTGTGCAGCTAAGCCCACTGGTCCAGCAGCACGTACCACCGTTCTGAGCTGGAAATCGTTCCACTTTTGTATCGGCGAAACTATGAAGCGCCAGCCCTAACTGCTTCTGGTTACTCGTACAAAGACTTCTTCTCGCAGCCTCTCGCGCCTGTTGCACTGCTGGCAAGAGAAGCCCAACAAGGACACCGATAATCGCGATAACAACAAGCAGTTCGATAAGCGTAAATGCTTTCCGGCTTGCCACCTGTTTTTTTAGATAATTCATAGCAAGAACTCCATAAAGTAATGATGCATACCCCCCACAATCTATTAGAAATCATACCCTGTATGCTTCAGATAACGAACTTCATTTTTACCCTTCCCATCAAAGGCTTTTTAAAGATCATGTATATCGGCAATGAAATGCGAGAATCGTACACAAGCCTGCTTCATTTATGCAAAACAATACCGCTCGAGGATAACACTCTCGTGAGACCACCAGACCAAGACTTTGCACCTCTCTAGCCGTTCCCGCAACACACTAATGGTCTCGTACCACCTTCCACCACATCAATGTATGCCCGTAAGAACCCAATGTTTTCCTATTGAGAGTCCGGGGCCACCAATTGAAAACAGGCGTTCAGGAAGCAGCCTGATTTCGCAAGGCATGAAACTGTGAAGAGGAATTTGGACTCTGACAGGCCGATGGAGTGTTTGAAATACCGTGCTAGCCTCTTGGCACTACTTGCTGGCTGTATGAAGCCCAGATTCTACGAGGTGGAGCCGTAAGATTCGCTCGATTTCAGCGATTGTCGTCAATTTATGGTGAACACCAGTGTGCGTTGCCTTCACATCAAGTTCACTTATTGCCCCCGGATGTCGCGCACTTGTTTCTGAGACAACGCAATCCGTCCGCTCACCACGCAGCGTATGATGGGCCACACCAATAACGTTGTGAATTGTAACCCAGCAGGGGGGCCGAAGGCCGTACAACGCTTCAAGCAATGGTGAGTTTGGTGCAAGCAATTGGATTGTCGTCGGTAGCGCCTCTTCAAACTCCGGCCGTAACGCACCAGGGTTCTCTGCAACCAATTGATCGTGAATCGCAGTGAGTTCTGGTGGCCGCTCGACGGTAAGCGATGCTATTTTCCCAAGAGCTAATGAAGCCAGTGACGACCCCTGATGCGGGGTCGCTATGAATACCACTCGTTTGACGTTTGTGACCGGTTCGAAAAAGAGCGATGGCTCAATTTTGGCCCGTACGGATTGAGGCATTCGGACTGTATCAAATGGCACAGTCGCCATCGCATTCCACAGACGATTTCCTGATGCCACGACCTGAAGCTTCGCGTGCAGCCCACCCATGCTATGCCCAATAAGCACAAGGTTTTGCAACTGCTTCTCATCACCATCAGGATCAAGCTCTTTTACTATTCGACGCAAACTCTGCCGTAACATTGCTGAGGCGGGAAGAAACGAAGCCCCTGTTGGATAGTGATACACCCACGGTTCATAGTGCCGCTGAAAGAACGGGCACGCCCGCAAATCATTTATCAAGTCAAACCAGGTGCCTTCATCACTGGCGAGTCCATGAATGAACACTACGGGTATCCGTCCCTTGACGTGGGGCTGTAAAAATTCCAGCCGCGGCTCCGTCGCTCCGCCTTCAAATGGCATAACGAAACCCTCAAGTCCAGACTTTGGCATGGCCTCAAGCATGTCGAGCATGGGCATGCTGAGATCGGCTGCCACCGGAGGATGGGCAACACCAATGTGGACACCCGACACCGACAAAGGCTCAACCAGGTCGAGTACCGCAGGAGCACGTTCTCTTGCTAACGGACCGACAAACTTTTGGATTGGTTTTTCATTTCCAGGAACCTGAAATCGAAGGACTGCTGTCGCCACAAGAGAAAGCCGCGGTGGATCAAAGTCACCACGAATGGTTCCTTCGGGTCCGGGCTTCACACGAATAGTCACAGGCAAACCAAAACCCGGCCGATAGTGTCGGCGGGACAGCCGTTTGTCTTTGGGTGGTTGAAATGGCTCAATACTTTCAATGTTGCAAGCAGAAATCGACAACCCTTTGAGAACGATTGGAATACGGATTGGCCTGTACCGTGACCCAATCCAGAGGCCTTCGGGTTGGAGCCGCCCCTGCTCTCGTGCTGTTTGCAGAAGCCCAACAAGTGCATCGCCATACGCATTTGTGGCATCTTCGACAACGGCTGGGGACTCCGGCGCAGTCCAAATAGCATTCCAGGCAGCTTCCGCGGCAGCGTAATAGGCTTCAACAGTAAGATGCGAACAGTCCGTTCTCATGCGATTGGCAGCGTGCCAATATTCGCAACTATCAGACAGATACCCATCTGCCGCAGCACATCGCTCTTTCTGCGTTTTCGCAGGCTCCCGAATCGTTCGCGCAGGTTGAGCTGCAAAGGAACACGGCAAAGATATCATTGATGCCAGCACAAGAAGGCACCAACTTCGATCAAAGAACATCCTGAATACCGGTCTGTCCATACCCCCACCACCTGTCAGCGAACGACTTTGAAATCGACCCTGCTAGGTGTATCGGCGTGTAGCGTCAGTGGATCACAGTCTGAACACGATGCTGAGCAAGAATGGGAAACTTCGGCTTTACAAAACAATGATTTGTTGGGCTTTCCCTAAAACCGGGACACAAAGTCCACGCTGTTCGCCTATCTTCTGCTACTACAAACGACGTCTGACGCCTGTCCTATATCGCAGATGGTTTCGTTGCTGAGGGATTCGTTCCTGCTGGCACTCCGCACTCAACGGATTCGAGATCCGCGTGCAGGTACCGAATAAGCCCTTTGGGCCCAAGATTGAAGAAGACCCGTCCCTTGGTAAACCAACGCTCACCATCATGAAGGAACTCGGCTGTTGCCGCTCGAACGTTCGACACTGCCTCAACTTCCTCCATGCCACCGCCCTCAATCGCCTCGAAACAAACTTCTATGGCAACAAGGGCTTTCAGGCCACCACTCTTTCGATCCCGAGCATACATGACGTCATCATCAAACGCGACATCCGACCATCTCAGACCACGAGGCTTTCCACTTGCAGCTGCTTCATCAATAAATTTTGCCTCAAGCTGTTCTCTTTGACGACGAAAATCCCTTTGTACACGCGCAAGCCTCTCTGCTCGTCTCGCTGCTTGAACAGGACGAACGACCATAACAGTGAGCATAAGCCCTGTTGCAATACCGAGCACAATGACAAGAAATGATAGAACTGGAACCATTTGAATTTCCCTTCGTGCTGGAACGATGCCCTGAAACGCAATCGCCCTGCTCACAGTGTAAACTTCCTTTGACCAAGGGGCAAAAGATGATCGTCCTCAACGAGTAACTCGCCCCTTTTCCCTTTCTTACCCAAAGAAATATGATGCCAAAAGTAGCAAAGAAAAAGCCATCTCCGACGCGCACATCGTCCTCGGGCAAACGTTCGGCGCGCCCCTTTGGAGCACATCAATCAATATCCGGGGGACTGCCCAAAGCTGTCGAGCGAGCAACCGAAACCGGTTGTGACTGCATGCAGATCTTTACCCGAAACGTAAATCAGTGGGCTGTAAAGCCTATTGATCAAGAGATTGCAGCAGCCTTCCGAGAAGCAGTGAAGAAGGCCAATCTAAAACTTGTCATTGCGCATGATTCGTATCTCATCAATCCAGCGTCTGGAGATAACACACTTCGCGAGAAATCAATACAAGGACTCGTGACAGAACTAGAACGAGCAGACCTTCTCGAGATTCCATGGGTGGTGGCGCATCCAGGAGCAGCCGGAGAACAAGACCGCACGGTGGCTGTAAATCGTGCCGCTGATGGGATTATAGAATCATTACGCAGAACCAAGAAACTCAGCAGTGGTATTCTCATCGAAACCACAGCCGGCCAAGGGACCTGCCTTGGTGATACGTTTGAGGAAATCGCTGCCATGCTTCATCGCATCGACAAAATCAAATCACTCCAGAAACGTGTTGCCGTCTGCCTTGATACATGTCATGTTTTTGCCGCTGGCTATCCACTCCAACCAAAAAAATCTCTTGACGAAACTATTCGGCAATTCGACAAAGTAATCGGTCTTTCGCGACTCAAGGTTATTCACGCTAATGATTCCAAGCGTGAGCAGGGTTCACACGTCGACCGCCACGAGGGTATCGGTCAGGGTGAGATCGGACGCGCCGCCTTCAAACTGCTTGTGACTCACCCAAAACTCAAAAAAGTTCCCTTTATTCTCGAAACTCCGAAAGAGGGTGCCGACGGCAAGCCGGACCCAAAAAACGACATCCGAAACATCAAACTACTCCGCCGTCTTGAGAGTTGACCGACACAAGAGCGTGTCATGAAAAAATGTCACGATTCATCAAGGACGTTAGAGAGTCGTGACTGCCAGACATCAATAGCAACATCAAGTAGATTGTCAGCCTGCACCCGATCACCAGTCCACAGAATGCTCCACCACTTGCGGTCATCGTCTGAGATAATGAAGGAGCGGTACGAGTTATCGAGGCCATCGCGAAAAACATAGCCCGGCCGCTTGAGTGACGTACCGGAATACTGCTCCAACAATTGAGGCGGAAGCACTTCAGCAACGTCACCCACAAGTTCGGCCTTCGAAGACCACGTCGTAAAGTCAAGATGGGTGTAGTCAGACATTGAATCTTTTTACGTATGTGCTTGGGAGAGAAAAACAAATTCATCGGAATGTACAGAAGACATTCCGTACAAACGATGCCGTTCTTGGCGAGCTGACAACAAGAAATTTTCATTTTCAGCGTGCATAGCAACCTGTGCCACGACTAAGAACAGATTCAGCCTATTGTGCGGCAACCGAAAATGGCTCTTTCGTCAAGAAACGCACTAGAGTCTTACGCACTAGAGTCTAAACTGCCTGACTAATTCCCATAGCCCCTGTGCCTGTGCACCGAGTTCCTCTGAGCTTGCGGCGAGTTCTTCTGATGCTGCTGCATTACTTTCAATCGTCTGTGACACCGATGAAATGGTCCGTTTCACTTCTGCAGCGTTTCTTGCCTGCGATTCACTCGACATTGCAATTTCACCGACCGCATTCGCTGTCGTATCAGCGGCTGTCACAATTGACTCAAGTGATCCACCAACAATCTCGGAAAGTGAAGCACCTTTTTGGATTCTTGCCGACGACTCATTGATAAGCTGGGTGATATCTGTAGTCGCTTCACTCGTACGATTGGCAAGCTTGCGAACTTCCTCGGCAACAACTGCAAAGCCAAGACCGTGTTCACCGGCTCGTGCAGCTTCAATCGCTGCATTTAAAGCTAATAGATTTGTTTGAGAGGTGATGTCACTGATGATCGTGATAATGTCACGAATCTGTTCAGAAGAACTGTGAATCGCCTTCATAGAGTCGACTGCATCGCGAACTGCCTGACTGCCAGCCTGCGCTAGATTCACTGTCTTGTTCGCTTCCTTCTGGCAATTAGCCGCATTACCCGAGACATCGACAATCGACGTCGCTAGTTCGTCCATTGCAGAACTAATCTCTTCAATGCTAGCCGCCTGATTTTGTGCTCCCTCACTGAGGCTTGCCGCACTGTCTGCTATCATTCGCGACCCCTCACCGTGTTGCTCCGCGGCAGCTGCGATTTTTGAAATGACTTCCCGAAGATTCTTGAGCATGTCACGAGCATTGCGACCCAACGCTGCAAGTTGGTCGCTTCCCTCAAGTGCGACCTCTCTAGTGAGATCGCCAGCCGAAGCAGCTTCAAAAAGGCTGGAAAGAGAATCGACGCCGTGCTGCAAAACACGCTGTGACTTCTCGAGAGAATCTTTTGAAGCCATTATCTGCTCAGAAAGTTTGCGCTCTCGCTCTTCTGCACGAGCCTTTTCTGTCACAATGCTCCAAGTCACCATAGGACCAAGAAATTCACCGTGACGACCTTCGATTGCAGACACGTGGAGTTCCAGCTCCTCACTACCAGAGTGAACCTGGATTGCCTGCGGCAGGCTGGCTGGATCCTTCATGAATTCAAAATCTTCGGATTGTTGACCAAAAAGTTCTGACAGCGTGACACCGATACCATCAACGCCAATATTGGGGTGTAGTTTCAGTGCCTGTTCTGTGGCTGGATTCAGATACACAACATCAAGTTCTGCATCAGCCTGAACTAGTTGTACAGAAGTATTCGTAACCATTTCAGCCAGCCTAAGCTGTTCTGCATGACGCTTCGTGAGCAAACGCGCGAGAATGAATGCCGACAAAAGGATTGCGACAGCAGTAACTCCGAAAACCGTCTGTCCAAAAACTTTGACAGCAAACGCTGACGCCATAACATCTGCTTCAGGCGTTGTCGCAACCAGCATCCAGGCAATATCTGTATCGACTGCCTGCGGACAAATTGACTTCACAGAAGCAGAACACAGCAAGGCTCGAACTCCATCCTTTTCACCAGATGTGTAGCTCTTAGACTTTGTGAAGGCGTTGAACTTCTGCTGTACTTCGTCAGAAACAAAAAGATGAGTCCTCGCCTCCGGAGATTCTCCGCCAGTCGCTCGCGACCACTTGTCTCCATACACTTCATATGAAACGCTACCCGAAGCAGTATTACTCTTTGAAATTATTTGATCCAGTTGATCGAATGAAACAAGAAAAAGCAGGACCCCAGACACATTGCCTTCACTCTGAACCAACGTAGCGAGACTGAGAACAGGGATTCCTGCCGGCCCGTACACCGAATAGTCGACACAGGTAAAACCGTCCTCCAGAGACCCATCAAGCAGGGTGTCTACTGCATCAACAGGACCGGTTCGCTGTATCGCATTTGAAGTAAACCCCACACCATAATCAGGCCCCTTATTCACGCTGTACACGACGTTCCGGGTATTCGCATCGACAAGCAAAATATCGTAGAGCCGCAACCTTTCCTTTATGCTCCGCATGACTGGATGAAGTTCAACATGACCAGCAGAGTACGACGAACCGTCACCAGCGTCGTCTAATAGACTTTTGTTCTCGATTCCGTTTGAATTACTTCGTACGTAAAGATCGTGAAGAAATAGTCCTGGGCCCTGTAATTCGCGAATAATTGCATCGTTTTTCGGGGTATTCTTCTGTTCCGATTCTTTGACCAAATCTTCATCGGAATCTACAGCTACTGCTTTTGCATAATAAGTGAGTAGCCCCTTACGAACACGATCTTCATCTACCGCATTCGAATCAAACTCACGAAAACCTTTGATCAACTCAGCTGAACTTGTTTCAACACGAGGAAGAGACGCCGTCACCTGAAGTTCGGCTGCAAGTTCAGCGTAGCCGAGACTCACTGTATTTGCTATCAGATCAGATGCCAGCTCAACCCGCTGGAATGCAGCTCCGCGTATTGCCACCAGCGCCGACTGATACATTGCCACACCGAGAATCCCCAGCGGCAGCAATGACATCGTGATCAGTGCGATCAGCACTGGATTTCGTGGAGAACGTTCTTTCACAAGTTGCATCATTTTTCCGTGCACTGCGTTAGTCCATTAAACGATTATTTCGGCAGTCCGCCCACCACTGATTCCAGTGGCAAACGCCTTCGAAGTGGAGGGTCGAAAACCTTCTTCTTAGGCGTGCAGAACTGCTCACGCTACCACTTGGCTATACCCTCACTGGAACGCGGACGCAAATAAACCCACTAACTTGCTGGCCTTTCCCTCAGGAACGACCGCTTCGGCAGCCAGTTCGTACCGTTTGTAGGAAATACGTGGCTCATGACTCTTCCTGAGGCTTCAACAATGCCCCTTGATCCTGACCCGTTTTGAAAACCAGAATGGCCTGCCTCGATGAACCGAATCAGCTGGAACTCAGGCAATGAAACAGTACGACATGGGTTACTTTTTTTCCCGCGGAATAACGCTTCCGTGCGGGTCGACGTCTTCGTTTCCAAGTTCATTCTCAATGCGTTTCCGAACTTGTTCCCCAAGATGATGCTCAATCCACTCTGCCGGCGGGTGAAGGTGATCGACTGGTAAATCCACGTGCCTTCCAAGCCATGTTTCCCATAACCGATGAGACCGCACAATGACTTCCGCATTCAATCGCCCCTGTGGAGTCAGCACAAGACCGTTCTCCTGTTTTCGCACCTGCCCATTCACACACAACCATCGATTCACTAGCCCACCAAATGTGTCTTCGTGTCTCGCCTGCCCTGATTCTTCTGCTCTCCAAAGTGAGGCCAATCGATCTTCACATTGCACTCGCCAGAGGTAGACAAGCTTCGAAATCAAGCGAGCTACGACTCCATCATCAGGAGCAACAAGGATGGCGATGACGTATTCAACTCCCAATACAACCGCCATCATGCCAGCGGCAGACGTCCCGAGCCTCCACGCAAGCAGATAGCCCCCAACAGCACCAACCACAGCAATCACAACTGCCAACCACACTGCATGATGAAGTCTATGCACCAACCGTTCGGCAGCTGCAGCAGGCACCACAAGCATCGCAACAACAAGAATAGCGCCGACAGCCACAAAGCCGGCAACTGTGGCCAGTGAGACGCCTACTAAGAGACCCATGGTCACTGCAACAGTTGGCACACCGGCAGCTTTGGCAGCATCATAATCAAAGGCAGTGAAGAGCTGCCAGCGCCATGTGCACCACATGCCAGCACTCACGATCAACAACACGAATGACGCGGACAAAAAAGCCCTTGGAATATCCCACCCGTACACATCCACGGTATCAAAAGGCACCAGTTCAAGAATGCCGTAGAGCACACAGCCTGGATCAAGATCAACGCGTGAACCAGACAGAGTTACCAGAAGAACTCCGGCAGCGAACAGCGTTGTAAAAGAGACCCCTACACTTGCATCCTCCCACAGTCCTGCCTGGCGATACAGAAACCGAGTGAACCAGACCGTCACCATTGCTGCTACCGTTGCGCCAATCAGTACACCGATACCACCCGGCTGAGCCCCAAGGAGCACTGCCACGACAAGCCCAGGAAGAACAGCATGGCTGATTGCATCTCCCAGCAAGCTCATGCGACGGACAACCAGGGGTGTGCCTACAATTGCGCAGCACGCAGAAACAATCGCTGCTGTAGCAATCGCCCATCCGTGCAACGGCCCAATGGAATCCAACCAGGAGATCAACGTAGCGTTAGCCGTCAGAGTCGTCACAGCTTTCGCTCCATTACCCGAGGAGTGGCTGCGCCGACTTCTGTTTTCGTGAGGGACACAGAGGATAATCCACTCACTGATCGCGCCCGCCACAGTATCCCTCGACACGGTGCTACGAGAATCGAAAGGATTAAAAATGCTGTTGCCACGAGAACGACAACCGGGCCTGTTGGCACCTGGACAGCGAGGCTACTTAGGACAACTCCCCCCAGAGCGCTGAGTAATCCGACTGCCCCGGCAATGACAAGCATGGGAACAAGACGTTCCGTCCATTGCCTTGCAACAGCCGGAGGAATGACCACAAGCGCCGTAACCAAGACTGCACCGGCTGCTGGCAGTCCAACAACAACCATCACCGCAATAAGAGCGATGAGCACAAGATCTAGTGTCGCTGCAGGCCATCCGGCGGCCGCGGCAAAATCTGGATCGAACGCAACCATTGTTGCTTCCTTTAAACCGACCACGATGCACAAAACACCGACAACTGAAACAGTTCCGAGTAAGAGTGCATCATTGGCTGTCAGCGATGCCGTGTGCCCAAGCAAGAATCGCTCCAAGCCACCACTTCCAGGAATTCCGCGACTCACCATTCCCGAAATCAGTGTAATGCCCAGGCCAAATGACACACTCAAGACAATCGCAGTCGCTGCATCATCACGTGTACGAGTGAACTTTCGAATAAGAACCAGAAGAACAATAGCGACCATTGCTGAGAGCAGGCCACCGACAAGAAGCACAGCGAGATCACGCTGTCCTGTTAAGAGTAAGGCGCATGCAACTCCCACAAGCGTAGCATGTGCTGCAGCATCACCGACAAGCGCTCTCTTTCGCAGAACGCCAAACGTACCAATCACGCCAGCAGCACACCCGACCGCTGCAACACCAGCAGCAACAACAAGGGTGTTGTATGGAAGGAATGCGATAGCGACGGCTAGGTGGATCATGGTGTCCTTCCTCCCCGCTCCACTGCTTCTCCAATTTCATCAAGAATGCTGAGGCGACCAGAATATGTCATCGTCAGATTTTCCGGCGTAAGCACCTCAGCCGTTGGCCCGGCTGCAACAAGACGCATATCAACAAGAGCAACTGCATCAAACCATTCCGCCGCCGTACGTATATCGTGATGCACAGCAATAACTAATTTTCCCTGATCCCGCAGTTCGGCAAGAATGTTGAATATCTGCTCCTGCGAGCCAGCGTCGACACCTGCCATCGGCTCATCGAGGAGATAAATCTCGGCCTCGCGAGCAAGTGCTCGAGCTAAAAAGACACGCTGCTGCTGCCCTCCAGAGAGTTTCCCTATTTGTCGATTTGCAAAATCCGCAAGACCGACGTGATCAAGACTTGCACGAGCCAACTCACGCTCACGTTTCCCACCCCGTTGAAACCAGCCAAGTCTTGATGTCGCACCCATACGGACAACATCCATTACGCTGACTGGAAAGTCCCAATCAACTGTCTCTCGCTGGGGAACATACGCGATTTTTGAACGAACTTCAGCAAGCTGTTGCCCCCAAAACCGCACGGTTCCACCAGCTCTTCGCACAAGATCCAAACTTGCCTTGAGCAGCGTGCTCTTCCCTGCACCATTTGGCCCAATAATTCCGAAGAGACAGGGGTCTTGTATTTCAAAGTCCACGTTCCATAAAACTGGACGACGCCCATATGCAACCGTGAGATCGTGCCACTCCAGCATTGGATGAGCGACATGCACCTCTCGAGCAGAGTTATTTCCAGCCATTTGGGTTCATCTCTTTCACAGCGATCTCATAGCAGAATAAAAGGTGGCTACTCCACAATACGCTGCGAGGTACTCGTCGCACGGAGTGCCCCAATAATTGTGTCAACGTTTGAAAGTAACGCACCCTCAAGCGTATCACCACCTCCTCCAGCAGGCCCCAATGCATCGGAGTATAAGCGTCCACCAAGACGGACACTATGCCCGCGAGCGGCAGCACCTTCTATTAATGCCGTGACATTTCGATCCGACACACTCGTCTCAACGAACACTGCTGGTATCTCGCGCTGAACAACTAACTCAACCAATTGATTCATGTCAGCGAGACCAGCTTCACTTTCTGTACTCGTTCCCTGAACTCCAATGACTTCAAGCCCGTATGCCCGGCCAAAGTAACGAAACGCATCGTGGGCGGTAATAAGGACTCGACGCTGCTGAGGAATCTTTTTGAACTTTCTTCGCACATTCTTATCGAGTTCCAAAAGGTCTTTGGAATACTTTTCAGCACGCTGCCGGTAGTGCAGTGCAGCCTTGGAATCGAGTTGAGACAATGCATCAGCAACCGTAGATGGACAATAACTCCATAGTTTGGCGTCAAACCATATGTGTGGATCAAACAGATCATTCCCAATGGAAAGCAATTCATCTTTTGGAACCGCATTGCCAACTGCTACAAACGGACGTTTACGACCAATTCGCTCTAGAAGTTCTGCCAGCTTTCCTTCCAGATGAAGTCCGTTGGCAACAATCAGATCAGCACGAATAAGTCTGTCGATATCTCGCGGCGTTGCACGATAGGAATGAGGGTCAACCCCATCTGCCATGAGGCTTTCAACCGCGACCAGATCACCCCCAACCTGCTCTACCAGATCGGCAACGACTGTCGTCGTAGCAATTACACGGACGGGTGATGCTGCCTTTGAGTTATTCCATGCGGCACCAACCAAAGAAAGAACCAAGACTACGTTGACGATTCGCGGCATTTCTTTTTCGACCTCTCAAAAAACAATTTTTGGGCACTCAAAAAAGTGTATCCTACTGAAGCGTTGACTGCGCTTTGGTCAGAATCTGACAGGAACACCGGAATAATCCGCTTGATCACCGTAATTTGCCCCACAGCATCGTTTTACGCGATAAATTGACTTCTCGAAACCAGCACGTTGACGCAAAGATCATGCAGTCTTAGGTTCAGAGATAGTGTGTTATGGCATTGCAAAGGGAGAGGTTATTCCTCATGGACTCGGGTTACTGCAAACGATTCCGAATGGGCATCGATCTTCCCAGATCGTACGTACCCCTGGCGTCACTGCCGGGTGGCTACCAACTCGTTCCATGGAACGAGGCCCTTCTTGATGTTCATGCCCGCACGAAGTATCGAGCTTTCTGTCAGGAAATTGATGCGCAGGTCTTTCCGTGTCTCGGTGAGCTTTCAGGCTGCCGGAGGCTGATGCAGGAAATTCGCAGAAAACCCGGTTTCCTTCCCGACGCTACCTGGCTGATTGCCCGGCGAATTAATCGCTACAGAGGAATCAATGAAACCCAGTTTGCCCCCCTTGAATGGTGTGGAACCATTCAAGGCGTCATGGATCGTTCAGGAATTGGATCGATTCAGAATATTGGCATTGTGCCCTCTCAACGAGGCGGTGGACTGGGGAGCGTCTTGATAGAACAAGCACTGTCTGGTTTTGAAGCCGCAGGTGCCTGCCACGTCACTCTTGAGGTGACAGCTGAAAACATCGCTGCAATCAGGCTCTATCAGCGTCTTGGCTTCCGGAGATCAAAAACAATTTACAAACCGATCGATTCCACACTCTTTCGAGATGGGCCCGATTCATCTATCGATTCTCTTCCGCTAGGATTTCCTGCGAGCCGTCTGCATCAGGAAAACTCACAGCTGGATTCATCCAGGAACAGTCAGCAGAACGTGATCACAACAATGGTTTCCTCCGTGGTTCAAGAGTTAGCAGTGGCGGAAACACAGTCAGATATGGCAGACTCATAAAAGACGAGGATCTTTACATGATGCCAGGTGGTGCATCAAAACCACTGATCAGCTCGTCATCCGTGTAATCACTTGTCCGTATGGCATAAACAAAATTTCGTGAAGCAGACTCTTCAGACGGTTACTCTCGACAACGGAATCATTTTACTCGGCGAGTTCTTGCCGGGGGTTGAGTCCGTTTCTGTTTCTTTTCACGTCGCCGCTGGCAGTCTCTGCGATTCTCTTGCCACCCGTGATACTGGTCGTTCATGCTGTGGCCTTGCAACCCTTGCCGGTGAACTGATGCTCCGAGGGGCTGGCGATCGTGATAGCAAACAACTTGTTGCTGCACTCGATAACGCCGGCGTCCAGTGGTCACAGTCAGTTTCAATGAGTCATGGAAGTTTTGCCGGTGCAATGGTATCTCGACAATTACCAGATTCGCTGAAAATCTATGCCGACATACTTCGTCGTCCACTCTTGGACCAACACCAATTTGATCCAGCCCGTCAGGTCGTTCTACAGAATCTTGCTGGAACCGAAGATGACCCGACACACCGTACGATGCTGACACTACGGAAAGCACACTACCCATCTCCATGGGGGCTTCCAAGCGAAGGTACATCGACTGACGTCACCGAACTGAGCCACACCGATGTGAAAAACTTTGTGACTACCTTCATTCAGCCACAGGACATGATCATCTCTGTAGCCGGGCGACTTGACTGGCCTGAATTTGTGAAGCAGATCGAAGTTCTTTTTAGTGACTGGCAGGGACAACCTCCCAACCAAATATCTGTTGGTGAGCGCGGCGAGAAGATATGTCATGTTCCTTACGATTCCCAGCAGACTCATATTGCACTTGCCTGGGACGTTCCACCCTACCGTGACCCAGATTCACTCCAGGCAACGGCGGCTCTCGCAGTACTTGGTGGCGGCTCAAGCTCAAGGCTCTTTACAGAGGTTCGCGAGAAAAGGGGTTTGTGCTACAGCGTCTCTGCCGGCTACCAAACCCAGCGAGATCTCGCCGCAGCAATGGCCTACTCTGGTACGACAGCGGATCGAGCCCAGGAGACATTAGATGTCATGCTCCATGAAATTGCAGCTCTTCCAGGAACTATTACTGAGGATGAACTTGACCGAGTGAAGGCTCGTGCGAAGAGCGGGCTTGTCATGCAGCAGGAATCAACAGCAGCACGGGCAGGCGCAATGGCTAGACAATGGTTTCACCTTGGACGGATCCGAACTCTTGCTGAGGATCTCGAGCGACTTGACGAGCTTTCCGTTGAAAGCATTGAAAATTGGCTCGCCAAGAATCCTCTCAAGGAAATAACCACTGTTTCCTTGGGCCGCGACCCATTGGAGGTACCTGATGCAGTTTCGCCATGAGCAACTTCCGAATGGACTCGACATCGTAGCGGAAGTGAGCGAAGCCGCTCACTCGGCAAGCCTTGGCTTTTTCGTAAAAACGGGCGCACGAGACGAGTACGATGCTATCTCTGGTGCCAGCCACTTCCTTGAACACATGGTGTTTAAGGGAACGGACACCTTATCTGCAGAAGACATCAATCTCCGCTTCGACTTCATGGGCGCAAGTGCGAATGCCTTCACCAGCGAGGAAGATACGGTCTACTACGCCGCCGTTCTTCCAGAAAAACAGCATGCTGCTCTCGAGCTACTCTCGGCAATGATGCGGCCGGCTCTTCGAGAAGATGACTTCGTCACAGAGAAACAAGTGATCCTTGAAGAAATCAAAATGTACGACGACCAGCCACCTTTCGGTGCTGACGATCGCTGTCGGGCTCTTTTTTTCCAAGACCACCCACTCGCACGCAGTGTCCTTGGAAGTACCTCCTCAATTGAAGCACTCGATGTTGAGGCGATGCGTGAATACCATCAGCAGCGTTATTCGTCCGACAATCTTGTTTTAGCAGCAAGTGGTGCAGTTGACTTTGAGTCTCTTATCAATAGTGCCCATCAACTCTGCGGAGAATGGAAACCCTCACCACCAAGCAACCGAAAAGTCCAGTTTGCTAACACACAGTATGGAATAGTCACTGACGTTATCACTCGGGAGCAGGCGGCTTTGGAATATGCCGTCAGAATGTCCCCGGGGCCGGCAGAAGACACCGACGACCGCTTCGCTGCAAAACTTCTTGCAGTGGTACTCGGAGATGATTCCGGCAGCCGTCTCTACTGGGATCTCGTTGATTCAGGCCAGGCAGAACATGCGGCATGCCATCACCACGATTTTCTAGATGCTGGTGTTTTTGTTACACAACTTTCGTGTGAACCAGAAACCACTCACGCACTCCTTGATCGCATCGTCGAAATCTATCAGGGAGCAGAAAACGGATTGAGTAACAACGAGGTAGACCAGGCACGCAACAAACTTCTCAGTCGCGTTGTCCTTGCGGGAGAGCGACCTAGACAACGTCTGTTTAGCCTTGGCCTCGAATGGGCTCATCTTGGCCAATATCGATCAGTTCCTGATGACCTGGCAACACTCGACAAAATTTCACGAGAAGATTTACATCGAATTCTTGCCGAATGGCACCTTCCAGCCTCAGCATCAACAGTACTTGCTGGCCCTCTTTTGAACGATTCGACTTCGACGTAACAGCAGTTCCAACCTCTAAAAATCAGGCCTGCCGGTCACTGAACGGCCCATCTTTCGAAAAACTGATATCAATGCCACAATAGTTTCGTCGAGGGGGCTCGTAGATTGCGGGACCGTTTGAATTGATTTTTATCCATGTCATTTATATTGATTGCACACATGATCACGCCACTTTTTGCAAACCGCTGGCTCATTGCACTTCCACCGATCTGGCTCGTTGGCATGGGAGCGCTTTGCGCATCTCTCGTTCTTGTAGCACTTTGGGGTCTCCTTCGACTGATCGCACCGCGGGCCGCAGCTGAAGCGAAGGCCAGTTTACATGACGGTTTCCTCGGCCCTCTTGCATGGCTCCTTCTGGCAGCATCAGGAATAGCAATTGCCCTAACACCGCTAGTCCCAGCCCGTGGTATCGGTCAATCCCTGAGCAGACTACTCACCATAAGTAGCTCATCAACGGTCGTGACAATTGCACCTGGAAGTGATCAAGAAAAAATTGATCTGCCGCTTCGCCCCCAGGAACTTGAAACTATTTCTTTTGAAACAGATCAGCCAATTACTATTCAAACGCAGAAACCAATTGAAGGCTTTGCGTTGCTTAAAGTGCCTGATATTAATCTCGACGGACAGAAACCGT
>WLWG01001437.1_pt1 | contig 21458 bp, 36 predicted proteins | sample 6712871 | NCBI WGS metagenome assembly WLWG01 (sample SAMN12718693, study PRJNA515312) | sponge metagenome | isolation source: marine sponge | host: Mycale hentscheli | place: New Zealand: South Island, Marlborough, Capsize Point | collected 2003-05-01
TTTACACCACCTTGATTGTATTTTGGTATTGCAGTTGCAAGTCCACCTTGATTTGCATAAAACATATTTGAACCATATACATCTGATCTTGAAGGCATTGCATCTGCTACTGGTTCAAAACCACCTTCTAGTTTTTGAGATTGTTCTTTATAAGCTTGTTTGTAATCGTCTTCAGAAAAAGGTGGTTTAGGTGCTTCTTCTTCTCCAGCTAATAATGGTAAAACTGTTGAAGCAATTAAAGCTGACTCGACTGGATTATCTTTTGCTTTTTTAAATAATTTCATAATACCAGTTGGTTCTGCAGAAGCAGTTTCTGCACCTTGGGATAAAGCTGCTTGGTAACCTTTGTCTCTAAACTGTGCTCCTGCTACAGCTTCTTTTGGTAAAGTTGGTAAAGCACCTTTGGCAGACTGACCAAAACCTAAACCTGAGAAAGCTGAACCTTGTCCAATGCCTAATTGTGGAGATGCTTGTCCTAATGCATAAGAACCACCTCCTACTAAAAATGCATCTCTTAATGATCTTTTTGTAGATTTTCCTCTAAGTTTTTGTACGCCAAATGTGGCTAGTGCTATTGTGAATGGATCCATATAGTAATTTCCTAATTATAGCATATATTACCATTTTACTGTTTGCTTATCAACTCATCACTAAATCGACCTTCGTATGTATGATCACCTACATGAACAATAGGTGCATCAACTAATGCATAACATTTACCACCTAAATCTTTCCAAAGTTTACAGAAAGCAAAGTCCTCACCTAAATAAACCTTTTCTACTGGATCATGTAAAGTGTCAAAAAAATTCCACATATTTGGTCTGTCAACGTATTTTCCATTTATAACAGTTTTTTGTACAATACTTTTATCAGGATAAGCCTTAATCATTTTTGCAAAGACTTCTCTTTTAATTAACATACAACCCGTAGGACTATGGGTAACTTCAATTACACCATTGTCCATTATTATACTTTTTGGGTTTTCAACTCTCATAGGATAAGTATTTAAATATTTTTTTAAGTCGTAAGGTTTTTGTATATTTACACCCTCTTGTATTTTTTGAAATAGTTTATCCCACATCATCGTTTTTAAGGGGTAAGGTATAGATATTATATCTTTATCTTTTTCTACCATTCTTAATATTGATGGAGAATGAAACCAAATGTCAGAATCAATAAATAATAAATGAGTTTGATCTGATTCTAAAAAACTTGATACACATAAATTTCTTCCTTGAGTAACTAATGAAGATTTCATTAATTGAAAGTGTGTATCTACACCTTGTTCATTTGCATATTTTTGAAACTCTAAAAGTGCTTGTGTGTAATGTAAAGATACATCACTATGCACTGGAGTAGCAACAAATATAGAATAGTCTTTTTTTGGTTTTGTTTTTGGTTTATCTTTCCATAATGGCTTTACAGCTAAATCTTGAGAGGGTGGATCAACTCTAAATTCTTTTAACGTTTGATAAGTATCTTCATTTACAAATTCATTATTTTTTTTCATTATGATCCTTTAAAGCTCCAGTAAGAAAAGTAGTCCATTGTTGTCCTTTGCTTTTCCAGTTATAAAATTTTTTATAAAATTTTTGTTGTTCTGATAAATGTTCTTGAATACTATCTTCATGGAGATATCCTGCAGCAGTCATGATTGCATTTGCAGTATCTGTTGCCATCTGTTCATAATTAGTTGAGTAATTTACATAGACAGGCCACTCTGAACAAGTTTCATATAAGGCTCCATAATTATTTGTAATTACATGAACTCCAGACGCTAAAGCTTCTAAAGCTGACACACATGATGTTTCTTCAAATATAGAAGGATAAACAAACATATCATAATTAGGCATCATTTCTTTTATGTACTCATGAGGTTTATATCCAATATAATTTACATTTGGTAACTCTTTAGCTTGATCGTATAATGGTTTAAATTCATCATCATGCACTTTACTAAAATCAGAACCATATACTTGAGTAGAAGAATAAACATCTAAAGATATGTTAGGATTTGTTATTTGTTGCATAGCTAACAATAATACATTTATACCTCTCCAAGGTGTGCAATGATGTATTAATTTTATCGGTTTTCCTTTTTCATATATTTTTCTTATAGGAAAATCATCAATACCATTTTTTATAACGATACATCTTTCAGTTGGTATTCCAAAAAAATATCTAAACTTTTCATAATTCCAATGGCTGTTAAAAACATACCAATCATATTCTTTATGTCTTTCTCTATTTGTAAAAAATTCTTGAAGGTTTGGTTGATCGTAAGAATTTTTTTGCCATAAAATATTTAATTTATTAGGATCAATAGGAACTTTTCCTGGTATTGATGTACAAATTTGTACTTTATCTAAAAGCTCTTTTGAAACATGCTTATTAAGCATTTCGATTTGAAGTTCAGTTGCACCTCTAGGTTTCATTTATTTTTTTGTTTGAATACCCATTGGAATTTTAGTAACTTTAATTTCGAGGTCTTGTCTAAAGTCATCCACAGTAGTGTCAGAATTGGGATCAGCAACATCAGAATCAAACTCAGCTTTATTAGCATATACTTTTCCTGTCCTTTTATGTTTTATTACTTCTTTAGCTTCAGCTGGTATTTTCGGTAAATTATTCATAATTATCTGCCTTGTCTGTTATATTTCTTATAACTTCTTTTTTCCGCTTTGCAAAGATTTTTTTTATGCCTTCGAGGCCTTTTCCTAGGTTTTGGTCTGGGAGTAAAGCTTACAAATTTTTGTCTAGCCATTTTCTTGTGATCTATCTATCAGTGCGTAACTTATTGCACCTTGGATTGCATTGCTTCCTGTGGCTGCTTGTACTGTTATTGCATCACCTGCTTCTAAATTTAATCCTTGTGGTGTAGCATTAACTTGTGATTTTGCAGCTACATCATCTCTAAAAAATTCATACTCTGTGCTTGAATCGGATGAATCAACAAGATTCATGTTTACTAAAATAGCTGATGATGCATCATTGTTTGCACAATAAATACTTTTAACTATAACTGTTGCATCACTAGGGCATGTAAACACTGTAGTTTTGCCTGTACTAGCTTGTTTGTAGCCTTGATTTTTATATCTAATTGTCATGATAGAAAGTAATTGAAAGCATCCTGTTCATTTTTTATTTCTTGTTGATAAGAAGTATTTAACTTATCTTTAAGTGTTTGTAAAGATTGAGCTACTTGTCTTTGATTGTCTTCAGTATAAATGGGTGTAGGTTCAGGAATAACAATATCTACTCTTGCCATTATCTCATTCCATCAGGTTGTACATCTGCCCTAAAAGTGCCGTATCTCCAGTTTTGATCTGTTGAAGTGTTTGCGACTTTGATACTTGCAAATCGAGATCTTGCTCTAGTGTCTACTTTTTCAGTTGTGCTATTTACTGTAAAAGGTCCGAGAGGCGAGGATGTTGAAGTATCAGAAGGAAACTTTCTAAGGTTAATAGTTATTTGTGCGTCACCAGTAATTAATTTAAAATCAGGAATAAATCTTCTAAGACTCATAAAAAATTGACCGTCTCCACCTGAGGATAAATCAAAATCTCCAGATTGAATAAAAGCTGGAATAGCTGTTTTTGCTCCAGTAAAATCTACTTCATTATTACCCACTTCATGAGCATAATAAGTTGAAGCACCATTTTGATTTGTTACTCCTTGTATTGTTGGAAAAGAGGGAGTGCCTGTTGATGAAAATTCTGTTGCGTAAGGATTATCATATAGTGTGGCATCAAACCAAGTAGTTCTAGATAATGAACCAGTTGTCCACGTTTGTTCAGAATAATTATAAGTGACTACTCTATCAATTAATGAAGAACCATCTTTAGGATAAAACCAACTTATTTCTTCATAAAGATGATTGAGTCCTGCATATATTTGTTCACCATTAGCATAACTTAAGCCAAGATTGTCTCCTTTATTTGTAAATACAAAATCTTCAACTAAACATGGTACAGATTTTACAGTGCCATCAAAAACGAAAAAACCTCCAGCTTGACCCATCCACCAAACAGCTCCGTTAGCATATTTGATAGAGTGTTGTCCTATAGCCCCACAGTTCGAACCAACTTGTCTAATTGAAAATGTAAACGGAGGACCAACAAACTGCATAACATATGCAGATGTGTCAGTTAAAATTAAAATATAATCTTTACCTCTCACAGCTCCCACAATTTTTGTTCCTGAATCTATTCTAAATGTACCCGCGGTATTAACTGAAGTCGGAGCATAATCAGAAATATTTTCTTGATCTGAAAATCTTATAAACATTTTATCTTGTGTAGATGAAGTACCAATCGTAGTCTCTGTTCCAAGAATTACTAAATGTCTATCTCTTTCAGAAACAATTGACATAACAGATTTTGTGGGTGCTCCATTTACTACAGTTGCTCTAGTTGTTAAAGCAGCAGCAACATTACTTATTGTATCCCATTCAAAAGTTTGACCATCTTTTATTGTTGCAATTAATTTTGAACCAAAATGATCCAATGACCATGAAGCAGACTCTAAAGTCACTCCACCAGTTAATGATGCCGTTCCCCATCCAAGATAAACTTCGACAGAAGCACCAGTAGAATGGGCAGTTCTTGTTCCTGCAACTCCTCTGGTAATACCAGTTAAATCATTTGTGGATATACCAGTGTAAGAAATAAATTCAGTCCCTACTTTTATAGTTCCAGAAGTAGGAAATCCAGTAACAGAAGATAAAGTAATCGATGTACCAGACCCTCCAGTTCCAGCAGTATCATCTTGTAGTAAACCATTAAGTGTTGATATTACTCCAGATGATCCACCCCACCCAGAGGTACCATAACCAAAACCAGAAGTTTGATTTAGTGGTCCTACTTTAACATAAGGATTTATTGTTGCTGCTCCACTTGCTGCAACTGTTGTACCAGCATTAGCTGCCATTGTAATTGTAAATGTATCTTGGCTTGGTGCCGTCACAACTTCAAAAGTATTTGTAGTAAAATCTGCAGCTAAATAACCAGCCCCTGTTGGTGGTGTAACAGAAGTAAATGTGATTAAATCCCCAGCAGACAAACCATGAGCTATTTTATTTACTGTTACAGTTGGACTAGTATTAGCTGTTGTAAAGGTTGCTCCAGTGATTGCAGTATCTAATGGTGTAATATCGTAAAATGCATTTTCAAAATAAATTATTAAAGCTTTATTAGTGCCTATTGCTGAGTATCTTCTACCATCTAAATCAGCCCAAACAAGTTGATCTCGTGCCGCACCGACTAGTGTATTTGAAGTTATTTGTTCCCAGCCTCCTATTTTTTCAGGAAGTCCATATCTAAACCTAACAAAATCTCCGTCAGTCCATTGTCCTTCAGCTCCAGTAGCTGTAACTTGTTTATTAAATCCAGGTCTTATTTGTACATTTGTTAAAGGCATATGGGTATTATACCTTATTAAGATTGTATTTAAAACCCAACTAAGGGTTCTCCGGGTAAACTTCTTTGATCTAAAATATAATTAGAAAAAGGACCAAATTTATCAACATAATGCATAAAAATTTGTGCACTATGGTCTCCAGTAAATTTTTCTCTTTTATGTTTCAATTCACAACCTAAATAAATTACTGCATCTCCTGGTTTTAGTATAATTGGATTGTTATCTATATAAATTGGCCATTCTTCCCCACTGCTACTAATATTAATTGAAACACTTATTTCACAAGAAGGTCTATCTGTATGTTCCTTGAGTTGAGAATCAAAAGTATACATTCTCCAATAAGAATAAGTGGGTGATAATTTTAATCCTGTTAAATCATTCATCTTATTAATACTTCGCATCAATAAAGATTCACAAAAATAATCTGCGTAAAATGCAGAATCATAATTACCTTCAAGTTCATCTCTGTTTGGGTTTTCTATAATTTCAGTTTGCCTGTGTTTTATTTCGCAGTAAGTACTTGCTAAATTTAAAACATCATTACTTAAAAAATTTTCTATTTTTTTATATTTAAAATCTCTTATAGTGCCCATGATACAACTGAATACCTTGTCCCTTTCGTTACTTTATTTACTTTATGTGGATACATAAAATTACTAGGCCAAACAATTAACCTACCTGGTTTTGTCTCAACCTTAAATTCATTGTTTCCTTGAGGATCTAAAAAGGAAACCTCACCGCCTTCGTAATCATTATTTAATAACAATATACAACTTAAAGTTCTAGGTGTAAAATGGCCATGATCAGTATGGTATATATAATGATCACCTTCATTATATTTAAGTAATTGAATATCATTTACTCTTATACCTTCTAAATGTTTCAATTTTTTATTTTGATTATATTTTCTTAACCCATTTAGAAACACAGACAATAAATTATTTCCCCAACGAACATCTGTTAAACTTTGTGCATTTCTATTTAAGTTAACACTTTTTGCACTTCTTATGTGTTTTTTTAATAAACCATTTTGGTCTTTAGTAGGACCTACTTTGGCATCTTTAAAAATATCTTTTCTTTTTGCATATATTTCTACTATTCTTGCTACCATTCTAATATCAACAGCATTGTCTTGTATATCAATTAAATCTTTTACTTCCATTTTTTTTTCTGCCATACTCTATCTCTATACTGTCTTAAAAAAGATGTATTCCATATTGTTACAAATTTGTCAATTGTGTATTCCTTATCCTCTGTAATTGTCATTTTCCAATTTTCTCTTTTAAAAGGAATCACTTGTACCACAGGTGTTCCTCTTTTTACAAAATGCTCAAAATCACTTTTATATTTATCACTATTTAAACTAATAGGAAAATTAATTTGTCCACTAAAAATATCAGTATCAACAATACCAGCTATTGTTTCAAATCTATCGTCAGAATTATTTAAAGGATTTACAAACAAACATGAGTAACCAGGAGGAGTTTTTATAATCCAAGGATTAAGTATTTTTAAAAAGGCTGGCATGTTATTTTTTTTTACTAATGGAGAACCTTCCATTTGTGCATTAGGGTGTTGTGTATAATTATTTGCAGAATTTAAATTATACTGTGTGGGGTTTGTATTTAAAGAATATTCTATCCAACTGTTTTTACCTTCTTTTTTGATAATAGAATCAGTTGCGTTTTTTATTATGTAGCCAGCTGAAATAGCATCTAAAAAAGGCATACACCCTTTTACTGTTTTATTACCCTTTACATTTTTAAGTTTTTTAAACCATTCTGGAATATTTAGTAAAGAAGGAACAGGATAAATATCTTTGTTATTTTCTATAAAAAATTTATCAGCTTTAAATTGAATTATATTATCCTTAGAAAACATATACCTATATATACATTTTTTTAACTGTTTGTAAATTTTATTTAGTAATAAAACTTACAAAATCTGGACATCTTGTACTTATATCATTTACAAAAGATGTGCCTAATGGGAAGCTAATATTAGATGAATCTATTTCATTTACTTGATTTACATAATTTTCAAAACCTTCAGTATGATATTTAGCAGCGTAAGTGTAACTACAACTTACTTCTGCAAGAGTAGATTTTAAAGACATTAAACATTGATCATACTCTTCTTTATTTTGACAAATAATAGCATCTACAAGTGTAATATTTCCGTTGTCTGAATTAATAATTTTTGATCCGTTTACTAACTGTGTGTATTGTTCTTGTGTAATTGTCTCAACATCATATGTCCATTCGTTACCTACAGATTCACCATCCGCTAAAACTAAATGAAATGAATCTACACTTTTATTTTGATCTTTAGTAAATAATATTTTTGCCATATTAATCCCCTATATTTTCGTAAATTAAAATAGCACCGCCTCCAGCAGATCGGTTTGGAGTATTATTAGAACCTGAGCCCGAACCTCCTCTTCCAGAACCAGCTCCCGGAGATTGTCCTTGGCCAGTTAACCAAACATGGTTTATATTAGTTGCTGGCATCGTTAAATTTGAATCTGTGTAAACTACAGATGCTCCTGGTGCATTTCCTGGATTACCACTTTCATTACCATTTCCACCATTTACAGTAAAATTACCAAAAGATGTAGATCCACCTGAAGTTCCTGTTTCTGGTCCTGTTGGACCACCTCCACCACCTACTGAAATTGGAACTGTAAAAGGTTGTGAAATTGTAGTGCTAAATAATCCTGCACCACCAGTACCTGCAGTAGCTTGGTTTGAAGGTCTTTGAAAATTACCAACAGATCCTCCTCCACCAATTAATACAACATTAATTTTTGTAGTAGCTGGATTGGCTACGAAATTAGAACCTAAACCTGCATCCGTATTAGAATCAGTTAAACTTGTGTGTGTTAAAAGCATTGAAGGAGCCCCAGCTGAACCAGATGAGGCAGCAGTTAATCTTCCTTGTGCATCAACTGTAAGATTAGCTGTTGTGTAAGATCCAGCAGTTACTGCAGTGTTAGCAAGTTTGTCTGCAGTTACAGCATCGTCAGCTATATTGGCAGTCGCAACTGCATTGTCTGCAATCGCAGCGGTTACAACAGCATCATCAGCAATAGCTGCTGCTACAACAGCATCATCAGCAATTTTAGCAGAAGTGACAGCATCATCAGCAATTTTAGCAGTGGTTACTGCACTATCAGCAATTTGTGCTGCGGCTACTGTACCCCCTAGAGTATCTAGAGATATTTCTTTTAAATTTGTTCCGTCAGAATATGCAGCATAAATTTTTGCAGCATCTAATGTAAAACCAGTTCCTGATGCAGTTTTAATTGTAAGGTTAGTTGGATTAGTTAAACCTGTTGCATCAAAAATATAAAATTTTTCAATTGAATCTGGAATAGTACAAATTGTACTAGCAGCAATTGAAGCTGTTGCAAATTTAATTACCATATTTCTAGCATTAGAAATAGTTTTATCAGTCATAGCAAGAGCTAAAGTTGAACCACTATTAAGTGTTACTTGCTCAAAACCAGAAATTGCTTGTTGAATTAAATTTAAATTGTTGTTTGTATTATCACCCCAAGTACCAGCGTTTTCGCCAGTAACCATAAGCTCTAATTTTAAATCTGTTGAATAACTAGATGTCATAAAAAATTCTCCTTAAATAATTATAATTATACTTAAACTATGCTGCTAAATCAACCTCTGCCCATGTATTAGTTACACCAGGATTAATTTCTTGCCAAGATGTTATGATTGGATTACCTAACGAAGCAGTCATTTGTATACCAGTTACACTGATATTAGCTATACCAGTCACTGTAACTGAGCCTACTGAACCTGTTAATTGTTGGCCAGATACTCCAATAATTTGACCTGGTATTTCAGCATGTTGCCCTAATGATAGTGTAGCTTGTTGTCCTGTGACTGGTTCATTTGTAGACTGCTGTAAAGCAATTGTGCCAATTGACATAGTTGCTTGAATTCCAGAAACATCTACTGGTGTTTTAAGACCAGCAATCGTTGTGCCTATTGAACTAGTTAATTGACCTGCACTTGATACAGTTACACTTGCATCTGCATCAAAAGTCGATGTACCAATAGTAAAATCAAGTTGATCCTCTGCTGCAAAAACAGTTATGTCTTGATCAATTTTTAAAGAAAAACTACCAAGTGTTGAAGTTAATTGTTGTCCAGTTACACTAGCTGTAAAATCTGCTGATGCTGTTGCTGCTCCAATAGAGGATGTTATTGTTTGACCTGTGGCTGCTACTGAAAAAGCTTCACCCCAAGCTAAATTACCCCAAGCTCTTCTACCCCAACCAATTCCTGTTAATTGTGATTCGTCAACTGTAGCTGCTCCAATGCTTGAAGTTGCTACGCTTCCAGTTATAGGTACACCAATTCCAACAACTGTACTTCCAACAGCCATTGATTCTAAACTACCAGTAACTGATACTAAAGCAGAAGTGCCACCAACAGTAGTTCCTTGTGATGATGTTAATTGTATGCCAGTAACATCTACATCTGCGTTAGCAGTGGTTGTGATTGAACCTTGGCTTGTAGTTACTGAAAGTCCTGATCCACCCCAATCATTAGAACTCCAAGTGGATTGGCCCCAATATTCAGAGCCTGGCGACTGAACTGGTACTGTAATGTCAGCCACTAGGCTCCTCCTTTAATAAATTAAGCTAATCTCAAAATAGCAGCAGATGTTGTAAATGCTGGGAACTGAATTGTAAAAGTTCCAGACGTTGCAGTTTTATCTCCACCAAAATCTAACACAGCTACAGCGTCAGTAGTATTTGAACCACCATTTGTTTGTGTGTTATAAATTAATGCACCTCTTGCAGTAAGAGTTACACCTACGAATGATAAATCAGCAAAATCAGTAATAGCTACTGAAGATGAAACTTTAACACCTTGGTTTACTAAAGCTTTACCGCCAGCAGTATAACCTGATGGTGATGAAACTTCATTTGGTGTTGTGTAGTTTGTAGTAGACTTACCTAATGTAGCTGAATTTGTGTACATCGCTAATTTGTATGTATCTGTTGATGCATCAAAATCGTGACTTCCTTGTAGTAATTCTTTTTTAAAAGAATCACAGATTGCATTTGTTGTTATTGCCATAATTATTCTCCTTTAAATTTATGGACTAGGAGAATCGACTTTGACTCTTGGTACTCCGTCTTGATATTCTCCTCGTCTTCTTCTACCCATTTGTTGTAGGGCAAAATTTTGTGTTTCTTCATTATACTTTGAATTATAGAGGTTGTATAGATTGTCAGGCCCCTTTAGAAATCTAAAAGCCTCTGCTAATACTCCATGTAATAACATTGATTCTTGATTTGTAGAAAGAAAAGTATTTGTTGTGCTAGTAAATTCTGGAGGAGATTTAATATAATTTAATTGAACTGTATCTGCAGTTGCTGGAGTAGGAGCAACTAAAATTACTGGTCCTTGTTGAACATTATCTTCCCAATTTGCCCAATATTTAGGAGTTCCTGTCACTGTATCATTTGGAGCAAATTCTGAAATAAAACTTGTGTCTCTTTTTTCTAAAAAAGTTCTGTTATCACTACTATCTATAACTTGAACAGATCTTACAATAATCGCATCAGAAGGCAAAATTACATATCTATTTCCAGCTGTAAAATTGGATGTAGCATATTTTCTTAAATCATCGTAATCAACTTTACCAGCTATATCTAATTCTACTGATTTAATAAAATCTTGAATAATTGCATCAGTCAAAACATTACTATCTACTTCTGTATAATTTCTTACTTGAGTTAAAAAATTTGCGTGTGTGACAGCCATTATGTAATGCTAACCCCCACAGAACCTAATGATGATGTAAGTTCTCTTCTTCTATTTTGTAATGAAGGGTCTTCTGGAAACATACTATGAATAGTTGTTGTGATTCCATTTGAAGTTACTTCAAAGTCTTGAGTTCTAAATGCAAAATCTCCTGGTAAAGAAAGATTAGCAACTCCTACAAATATCCCACCTGAATCTGCAATAGTATCATCGTTTGGAGCTTGTGGATTAATAGTTGATATATCTGTTGGTTGTTGAAACTTCATAGTTCTTGGATTTTGTAAAGCTACAGCATCTGCTTTATGATAAGGTGGATCAATCTGAGGATGCTTTGGTTCAAACTCCGATATATGTACTAATGCACCAGTCCACTCCTTAACCATTTCTCTATAAGGAAATGCTTGGCCTGATCTATCTGAAATAGCTTTTGATCTTTTACCACTTGCATAACTCATTATACACCATCTCCGAAATAAGTTTGAGGAGAAATATAAACTGAAGTTCTTGAACCATCTTCATTTAATGCTCTTAATAATTCATCCTCATAAAGTTGTTTTAATAATTGAATTCTATCTGGAGATTTTTTTTGTGATAAATAATATGCAAGGCCAGAACACATGCATGGTAAAAATCTAAAAGGTACATCTGGATTATTTGTGTAAGATCCAGTATCTTCAATTCTATCAATTGAATAATATTTTAATGTTGTATAAGTAGATGCATTTGGAGCAAGGTATAAACTTATTGTTGGTTGTGTTTGTCTATCCACAAAATATTGTGAGGGTTGTCCAGTTGTTAATTTATTAGGTAAAGCAGAGTAAGCTGATCTATCAATTTTTGTTAAAGCAACATCTTGTGTACTTGCAGTTCCTGAGCCAGTTATATTTTGTACTGGGACACCTGCTGCATGAGCCACGGCTAACGAACCTCTAGCTCCTCTAGTTGCTCCAGTTAATGTGTTTGTTGATTTACCAGTGTAAGTAATAAATTCTAGTCCTATTTGAATTGTTCCACTAGATGCAAATCCAGTACCATCTGTAAGTACAACGCTTGTTGCAACATCAGTTAGAGCAGTATTTAAAGTTCCATTTACTGCACCACTTGAAGAAATATAAGCTTCTAAAACATCGTTAACTTGAGTAGGCACTGAATAAGTCGCTACTCCAGCTGTAAATTGAATTTGATTTAATTTAACTTTCCAGAGATGAACACCTCTGTTGCCCCATTCAGAAAATAAAAGATTTAAACTTCGTCTAGCACTTCTTATGTCATAACCACTATTAGTTCGAATACCACATCTCTCGTATGCTTCTTCAATAATATCATCAATCTGTAGATCGAATGCTGTAGTTCCTGACGTTGCCATAATTCATTACATTATATCTTTATAATAATCTAAACTTTTTCCCGGTGGTAATTGTTCATCTTGTAAACCCATACCTGATGTTCTAGCTGCACCATAACCTTGTGTTGATTTAGGCTCACCCCCTACACTCAATTTAGAAATTTTTTGTGTAACAGCGTTTTTCTTTGCTTGTCTTACAGAACCAGAATCAGTAATTTTAGGTATCATATTTTTTAATTTTTCAGATTCAGCTTCTGATATTTGTGCACCTGATATTTTTTTTATAACCCTAGCTTTAAATTTCATTAAGTTAGATCTATCTTTAGAAGATTTTTTTAAACCTTCTTTTACATCTCCTTTTGCCATCGTGCCATATCTAGCTTTCATCATCTTAAAATCTTCACCAGATATTTTACCATCTTTATTTTTGTCTAATTTTTTTTGATTACCTTTTAACATAATAATTCTCCTTAAATTTCTATCATACCACCATAATACTTCTTGGTAAAGGTACTTACATTTGTTGGTTTACCGCCCACTCCTTGAGCTTTACTTCTTTTCCTCGCAACGGCACTCCTCTTTTGGGAGTCTGTCATCCTTGATGCTTTTGCAGCAGGAACGCATTTTGGATATTTCCGTTTTTGATCTGATGCTAGTTTTGAACGACCACAAGGTGCGTATGAACCATTTTTTCGTTTGCTTCCAATATCTACCCATTTTTGATCAAACCATTTTTTAAGACTCATTAGAATACGCCTTTAAAACCTTTGCCTCTGATAGCTGCTCCACCACCTCTTGCTTCTCCACCTTTATTAAAACTTTTAGAAAATGAAAACATTACATTTTTAGATTTACCAGTTTTAGAACCTGTCAAAGATAATGAAGAATCTTTGCCTTCTTTAGTAAAGGTAGCTCCAATTGTACTATTAATATTTTCTTTAGTTTTTTTACTGAAAGGTTTTTTAAGACTTAAAGTTAAACTTTTATCTTTTTTCTTTATTCCTAACTCTCCCTTTGGCACAGTAACATATTCATCATCAAATGCTCCAAATGCACCAGTGATATCTATACCTTTTTTCTTTCCCATTAAAAGACTCCTTTAAATTTTGTTCCTTTGATTGCTGCTCCAGTTCCTCTTACTTCACCACCACACATAAAGTTTTTTGCACCTTCTGGTCTAATATAAGTTTTAGGAAATTCTTTAGCTGGATCAAAGATTTTACCGTCTACTTTAAATGGGTCTCCTACATATGAAATATTTTTATCACCCATAGCCATATCTCTAGCTTTAGGCATTTTTTTCTTTTTCATTTTAAGAGCAGCTTGTAATTTCATATTTCTAGCTTCTTGTCTTTTTTTACGTAATTCTTCTTTAAACGATTTAGTTAATAAAGTACGTTTACCCTTGGGTAAATCTCTTAAAACTTTTTTATTTCCTTTAGGTAAGTTTCTTAATATTGTAGACTCATCACTCATTTAACATTCCCTTATAATAATTATTTAAACTTTTGTTTGATACATTATGACCAGCTAAATTACCTTTTATGTAGCTTCCATCATATGGTTGTAATGTTTGTACAAAAGTACCTTTATTAGCTTTTTTCTGTGAAACTGCTTTTTGGTATAAATCAGTAATGGGAAGTTTTTTACCTTGAAAACTCATGCTTGATGTATTTGAACCAACAGTAGATTTTTTTTTACCAGTAACTCTACTAAATAAATCTTTTACTAATGTGCCTAAACCTGCTTTTATCATTCTACCAGATTTAGATTTTACAACAGATTGTAATGTTTTAGCTTGAGCAGCATGTGTTCTTGATGCTTTCTGTAAACCACTTATTACTTTTTTAACCTTGGCTTCTCCACCAGAAACTTTACCAGTTGGTTTAGGTCCCTTAAAATCTTTTCTTCTAAGACCTGAAGGATCTTTAGCTTTACCAGCACATATTTTACTAGCGTAAGCATTAGCATATGCTGATGGATATACTCGAAATTTTCTTTTAGCGGCAGCTTTGCCTCTAGCACATAGTTTTGTCATAGTGTTTAAGCCTTTTCCTGTTGTACAACTTTTTAGATTGTATCACTTTCGGCTTATAGTTTCTAGACCTTAACTTTTTTGCTATTGGATTTTTTATAAAGGTCGTCATAATATGAGCTAAGTCCTTTAACATTGAGAGCCTTTACTTTAAATTGTTTTCTAGTCTTTTTACCCCAGTTTCTTCCTAGTCCTGGTTCAAGTAAACTTGGTATTTGTCCTCTTGTAATTGCCATTTATTTTATTTCCTTAAATTAATAGCTTAGCATAGACAAGTGACACATTAAATACTAACAAATTTTTCTTTTTGATTGCACTACTCCACTTTTGAGAGAATATCCAAAAAATTTATTAAAAAAACAAATAAAAGTCAATCTAGGATTTTCTTTAGAAATATTAAAATTTTTGGCACCGTGCATATGATTTGAATCAAAAACAATTAATCTATTGTAAATAGAATCAAAATAAGCTGTTTCAACGAAATTTGAATGATTTTTTTCTAAAGCTTCTTGATACCCTTTTGGATTTTTGCCTGCATAAAAATCTCTTTTTATTTGTACGTCTTCAATTTTTGAAGCAAAATTTTTTGGCTTATAAAGGGATGTGCCGCATTGTGTAAGATTTTTTGAAAGATATATCAATGCAGTCATTTCATTACCAACATCATTGTGTACCCAACCTTTTCCATAACTTGAATCTATTAATTGAAAAGATGTAGTTGCTTCTGCACTAAAATCGTTATCTTCAGCTTCATGTGGAAATATACCATTAACAATTTTTTTTATTAAATGTCTATTTAAATCAATTAAATTAGAACATCTTTTTCCAGGAAATCTTCCTTCATCATCTAATAGATATTTACCTTTCGCAGCTTCCTCTACTACATCATCTGGATTGTCTAAAAAATTATCAATACATATGGTTGGCCACATCATGTAAATGTTTTTACAATAAATCTTTAGCTTTGCCAAGTATTGGTTTATATTTAGTTTTACCCTCTGATCTGTAAGCATGTAAGAATGATGCTCTTGGTTGGTCAGGTATCCAGCTACAATGTATCCATCCGCTGTTAGGTTCTCCCGGAGTATAGTATTCAAGAATTAGCTGGTCTATTGTAAGGTTCGATTTAATCCAATCAAAAAGTTCAGCATTATCCACTCCAATACATTCAAAATCTGCCGCCTCAGCTTTTGAGTGTTGAGAATTTAAACTTGAACCAATGGCTACACAAAGCTCTGGACTGCGAAAACAACTGGTAATTTTAACTCTGCCAAAATGGTCTCGTACAGGTTGTAATACATTTTCACACAATGCTTTTAATTTTTCTATTTGTTCCGCATTAGGATTATTATTAATACCCTTCCTAATTGCTGTGTCTGATTTAATTAATTCTTGAAGGGAAAAATTTCGTGTTAAATTCATATATTTTATCCTTTTTGTTTATAATACACTTTGGTCAATTACATTTCTACATCTGTATTAAAAGATATAACTATTTTTGATTTATCTGTAGTATTTTTAGGACTATTGTGTCGATAAAAAGATGGAAAAGTTATAATATTGCCCTCTTCAATATCAATATTAATTTTATTATCATCTAAATCATAAATATTTGTTATTAAATTATTATTTGGTAATTCAATATATAAAACATTACTAAAATTACATTGAGGGTGTGTATGAGTTACATGAAAATCGTTTTTAGCATAAACTTGAAACCAAATCCTTGTACATAAAATTTTATTAAATTTATATTTACTTCCAAAACTTTTTGCAAAATCTTGAAATATATGAGTCATAAAATATTCTTCATATTCTCTTTTCATAGTTTTTGTTATCTGCCAATCAGTATGTGAAATAGATTCAAAATTATTTTGCACATATGTTTGTGGTATTTTAAAAATTAAATGAATTAAATTTTCTTTATGTTTTAAAAAATTTGGTATTTTATAAATATTTATATTTTGAGACACTATTCTAATATTAACTTTTTTATTGATAAACTTCCATCAATATTTGACTCTAATTCTGCCATAGATTTTATACACTGGTATTTTATGTGTGATTTAGATTCACGCTTAGCAACTCTTTTTCCTTTTAAACATTCAGACATTGAAGTCTGGATACGAGCTTCCTTAATCTCTCCGTGTACAATCATAAGTAACGCTACTACCAACTCTGTCATTAATAAGACTTTCCATTTTCTCGCACTTTGTCCTTTAACCCTTCAATATCTTCCAATGCTTTATCTAATTGTTCTCTTAAAAATTCTATATTTACTTTATTAGTCATATTCATTTCTTGAGTTTGTTCCATTTTTTCTACAGTTTTATAAAGATCTTCGATTAAAAATATCTGCTCTTGATCAACGGGCACCTGTTCACTTTTTTTAAGCAAATCATTTTGAAACAACTCACGTGATGTCTCCAACGATACCAACCTAGCCGTCAGCTCGGTGTATGCGAACACGCCAGCTGCAACGAGCAGAATTAAACTAGCAACTGTCTTCATTGGCATCTGCACAGCAGCTTCTTCAGATATTTTTAAAGGTTTACTCATCTTTTGGTTTAGGTAGTTTATAGTCTTTTGGTGGTACTTTCAATGTACTCTTCTTTGATTTTAAAAACTTATCTCCCATTAAATTAACCTCTGGATTCTCTTTTTTATACTCATCTTTCATATCATCCCACAAACTTTGAGAATCAGATGGTCTAGTGTTATCTCTTGCAGGAGTTACACCTCTACATTTAGATACTAATAAATTAAAATTAGAATTGTTTGCAAGACTTGGATTACTATTAACCCTACCACACATTTTCATTAACTCTAATTGTTGTTTGATTGCTACGTTTTCTTTTGCTGTTTTACAGTCTGTGCCTAAATATTTTCTGTAGGTAAATCTTAAATACTGTTGTTCGTTTGTACTACTATCACTATAATTATAATCAGTATCTCTTCTTTCTGTGCTTACTTCCATTTCACCACATCTTACACCATAGTCGTTAAGGTATTCGTTTCTAGGATACGCAGGTTCTACAAAAAATGTTAATATTGTAAGAGCTAAAATAATTAATCCTGCAAAATAATATTTCATCTTGAGAACCTCCATACATTACCTATTTAAATCTTTAATATCATAATCATGTTCTCTGACTTGATCTGCTAGCTGTCTGTATAAATTTTCTGCCATCTGCCATGTAGACTCTGCAGAAGTTAGTCTTGTATTTTGATCTACAATTTTATCTTCAGCAACTTTTAAATCTCTTTTAAGATCTACTATTTCTTGCTGATTAGTGTTAATAGTATCTGTAAGATTAACAATGTAACGAACACCAGTAAATGTTCCAACTAATATAGATGCAACAACTGGTACCAATACAAAATTCTTTTTTAATAAGTCTGCTAAATTCATTTATTTACTTTTTCTTTTTTTTATTTGTAAATAAATTATCCACTTTCTGTATAAGTTTGTCTAGAGTACCTAAAATTTTATAAATTAATCTATCAATCATTTTGACGCAATTTTACCTTTGTTTAAGCCTTGTTTAATAACATATTTTTGAGTTCCATTTGCACCATGATTAACTTCTTTTTTTAAATTTATAAAAAGTTTCATTTCTTGTTGCTTTTTTTTATTTTCTTCAGAAAATTTATTAATTAATTTTGTATCTCTCATTTTTTACCATCATTTTCAAAAGACATATCATTTGCATATTCTTGATATGATTCATATGTTCTTTTTTTATCTTTTACTTTTTCCATTTGATAGAACATCTTATCAGAATCCTCTGTGACCATGCTAGGGTGTTCCGCATCCCAATAAGTAGTTTGGACTTTATAGTCAGGCCAATCGTTATCAGTAGTGTAGCTAGTACAATGCCACAAAATACGGTTATTAGGCTGAGCTGCAAAATTACCGTTATCAAGCTCCAATATATGTGCACACTTATGTTCTTGAGGAATTTCAGAATGTTCAACATCCAAGATATTAGTATCTGGATGAGCCCAGTCAATCGTAAATAAGTATCTTCCATGATAAAATTTTTTATCTAAACCTAAAAACTTACCTTTTAAACCATCCAACCAATCAAAACAAGTAATACTAGGCCAGTAACTAAAACAATTCCACAATTCCAGTTCGTGTATTTGCATATCGGGCACCTTGGCTCTATCAAACTGTTTTTGAAAAAATGCTGAGATAGGCAGTCTCCAAAAACACGCACCATTTGGAAGCATGATGTTAAATAGGATAGCCCTTCCTGAAATACTGCTAATACTAAAGATAACGCATTCACTAAACTCTCCTTTATTTTCATCCATGTCATAAAGATATTCCTTTCTTATTTTACAATATATAGGTGGTATATTAGCATTTAGATAAGACATAGTCTAACATTTCCATCTACGTCTCGCTTGTCTAATTCTTGAATTAGGATCATTTCTAGTTTTTGCACTTGCTCTTTTTAACTGACCGAGAGATCTTGCGCAATAACTTTTTCTTCTATTGGCAGCTTTTGACCCAGGTTTAACTTTACCTGTAACTGCAGTTTTTAATTTAGATCCAGGGTTTGCTCTTCTGTAAGCAGCAACACCGGCAGCGGTCATACCTGCACCTTTTTCAGTAGGTCTAAAATTCTTTTTGTTTCTTGCAGGCATGTTATCTCCGCCTCTTTTCAACTTTAACATACCACCAAGAGCTTTTCTTTTTTTCTTAAATATTGATCGTACTAATTCATTATAAGATGGACCGTACCCATGAGTCCTCATCAAATCTTCTCTTAAAGACTCGGCAGATCCAGAAGAACCTATATTTTTTCCTCTACCCATTCCTCTAGCAGAACTAGAACCAGCAGCTCTTAATTTATGAACTTTAAAAGAACTTCCTTTTTGTGATTGAGCTTTAACTGGTATTACTTTTGAGTCAACAGCACCTGCTCTGATGTTATATTTTTTTACAGATTTTGTTCCTCTGCCAATTTTTTCAATATTAGCTTTAGATTTTTTAGCGTACTTACTTTTTTTTAAACTTTTGACAAGATCAATTATTTTCTTGCCCGCGTATTTTCCACCTGCATAAGTAAGTCTAAACTTACTCATCCTACGTATGTGTAATTGTAACCGAAGTATTAGCTGCTACAACAACAATACCATCTTTAAATAAAACACCTGACCCAGGCATGTAGATATCAATTCCTTCAGTGCCAAAAACATATTTTAATTTTAAGTTACCTGCTGCTACAGCACCAGTAGTAGTTGTGTCATGAAACTCAACTTGACCACTAGCATGACCTTTAGCTTGCACGCTTGTAATTCTATTTCTACCAAGTCTCATAACATGAGTGCCTGCACCCTTGTGTATGGCTTGTTGATCTGATGTAAAACTTCCTCCACCTGACATAATATTCTCCTATTGTTTGTGGCTCCCGAAGGAGCCACTAATTAATTAACCGTATATTTTATATGCAACAACCCAAGTAAATAATCCTTGAGCAGATGCATTTGTAGTATTAGTGATCTGTAAAAATATATTTCTTGTAGCGTTGATTGAAGTGTTTACTCTTGGAGACGCAGCAGGTGAAGCACCCACTGTAGTATCTACAAGTGTAAAAGTGTAATGAGCACCTTCAGCAATTGTTGTTCCACCATCTAAAAGTCCATCAGTATCAGCAGCAACTAATTGTGCACCAGTAGTAGCTGTTCCAACTTTAAATCCAATGTCACCTGATGCAACAGTCGGTGCAGATGTACATACAAGTTGAATACTTGTGATGATTGATCTTGCAGGTTGTGCAAAAGTAACTTCGTTTGTTCCAGCAGTTGCATTAACTTTAGCAGTTGCTACAACACCTTGACCTTGTAGTTGTGTTCCAACGTACTGACCAGATGAGTTTATTTCAAAAACATTTGTAAAAACACCTGTAGTTGAGTTTTTAGTAGCGCCAATAAAACCGTTTTCCGATCGTACCGGTCCTGTAAACGTAGTGTTAGCCATAATTTTTCTCCTTTGTATAGCATTAAATTTTGTAGTCTCTATACCGTCTGCCTAGTCAGTCTACAAAATAATTTATTTTCTAGGTCTTTTTATTATACAATAAAAAGACTGTGTATTAAATACCACCAATTGGGATAGTTGCCATATTAAAACTAATACCATATTTAACATCTGTTTCTCTGTGTTTTAAAGAACCATGTCGAAGAAAAGAAGAAAATAAAACAAATTTTCCTATCTCTGGAACTATTTTTCTATCTATATCTGTAAAATCTAAAGTTTGTTTATGTTTATTAAAATATATTGCACCAGACCACAGATTAGGCATGTGATCATGAAATCTTGTTTCACCTCCACTATCTAAAGAATAACCCCAAGCATCTTGTAAATAATAAGATGATGGATTTATTTCATGATCTACAAAATCCATAAATTTATGTATAACTTTTATAAATTTTTCATCATTATTAAAGTAATTCCAAGATGTCATTTGACCTCTTACAAAGGTTTTGTTAGTTTGATTGTCATCAATACCTACACCTTCTTTAATTTTATTTATAAAGTAATTTGAATCTAATTTAATTTTTCCTTCAATAAAAAAATAATCTTTTTGAATTTTTTTTTCGATATGTTTTTGAATGATCACACAAATAATTAACATAAAAAAAAGGGCAGTGCAAATTAATACACCGCCCCTTTTAAGTAATACTAATTGTATTATTTATTAACTAGTTGGTAAGTTTCCGTTACCAAAGATTGCTCTAGGATCTGAGAATCCAAAAGAGTATCTTTCTCTAGCTTTAAATCTTACGTTACCAGTATCGAAGTCACCTTCAATCGCAGTTTTGATTGGTGATCTAACGAAATGTTTCA
>WLWG01001438.1_pt1 | contig 21452 bp, 18 predicted proteins | sample 6712871 | NCBI WGS metagenome assembly WLWG01 (sample SAMN12718693, study PRJNA515312) | sponge metagenome | isolation source: marine sponge | host: Mycale hentscheli | place: New Zealand: South Island, Marlborough, Capsize Point | collected 2003-05-01
AGGCCGCTAGAGGCAATGTCTCGTTTTCCTCATAATTAATAAAATCCTGATCCGTCGTAAATACCGGCATGGTTCCCCCCTCACACCCTGATTAACCCAACACCACACCATAGACGAACACCTACGGCCCGCCTGATGATTGGATACTGAAACTATAATACCAATAATACCAGTACTCCAATACCAGTATTGGCAGTGGCTATAATCATCGGGTTTTCTAAAAAATTCGACAGGTGATCTATGAAGATGAAAAAAAGCGGTATGAAGAAGGGCGGGAAAAAAATGACCAAAATGCCCCCTTTGAAAACCAGCACCAAAAAGCGAAAGGGCGGTAAAAAAATGATGAACGCCAGCAGCATGATGACCTATAAGCTTTAGTGAGGGCTTGACAGGGATGTCTTTAATCCCATGATTACCAAACACTACCAACCGCCAGATACACCAGATTCTTTGAGACCTACAAAATACCGCCCTGAATACTGCCAGCGAATCATCGATTTTTTTTCGATTGATCCTTACGAAAAGTACGTTGACGAGAACGGAAATGTAACCGATTTGCCGCCAAAGGCCCCTACTATTGAACGGTTTGCGGATTCTTTAGGTGTTGTTAAACAGACGGTATATGACTGGTCTAAAAAGCATAGAGAGTTTCTGTACGCCTTAAACCTTGTCAGGCAAAAAGAAAGAATTTTCATAAGAGATGCGGGAATGGCTTCGATTTATGACCCCAGATTTTGCGCTTCAGTTTATGCGTGTGTACGCAATGACTCACCCAATATTCACCGATGCAAAACCATCAGAAACAAAATGAAATCCATACAGGAGTCACTGGTTAATGAAGACATTACAGACGCAAGAGCCGAAACCCTGAAAAATATGGTGATCGGTGAGGCGCAAGTCACCGAACTGACCGATATTGATGAGCGCATCAAGAAACTGGAGAAGAAAGAGAATGCGAGCAACAAAAAGTAAAGTTTACGACTTTATTGTTGCCAGGGAACAACGACAGGATTCAAAGAACGAGGAGCGAATAGGCAACCAATGGCACAGCACGCTGTACGACTGGCAAAAAGAGCTTATTGAATCAACCAGCGACTTTTCCGAGGTCTGTTTGTGCGCCGCTAATCAGATCGGGAAAACCTATCTGGGCACTGGAATTGATGCGATCCACGCGACCGGGCAATATCCGGAGGACTGGCAGGGGCACCGATTCAAGCACCCGCCGTTAATATGGTGCCTCGGTTATTCCGGAGAGAAAACCCGTGATCTGTTACAGAATAAACTGTTTGGACTGTTCATTGAAAACCGGTTTCAGGGCGGTTTAATCCCGTCCCGTCTTATCATTGATCATCAAAGCATGGGCGGCACAGCGGGTGCCATGCGGACGGTGAGAGTACGACACACTCACGGCACAGCAACGGTTCAGTTCTGGAGCTACAGCCAGGGGCAACATGCCTTGATGGGTGACAGTGTTGACTGGTTTCACATTGACGAGGAACCCAAAGATCAGAAAATCTACCCTCAGGTGATCACCCGAACCGCTAACGGTGATTCGGGCGCTGGTGGCCGTGGAATACTCACTTTCACGCCAGAGAATGGCCGAACGGAATTAGTATGCAAGTTCATGGACTCGCCAGGGTCAGGGCAGTGTTTTATCCGCAAGGGCTGGAACGATGCCCCGCACTTATCCGAAACTGTAAAACAGAGGCTACTGGAGAGCTACCCGGAGCATCAGAAAGAGATGCGCACAAAGGGCGTGCCCATGTTAGGGCATGGCCGAATCTACGATCTGTCGGAAGAATTTATAACCTGTGATGTTTTCGAGATTCCCGATCACTGGCTATTAATCAACGGTTTAGATTTTGGTTGGGATCACCCACAGGCACAGATACAACTGGCGATAGACCGAGACAATGACATTGTTTATTTAACCCATGGCTGGAGCTGTTCAAAGGCCAGCGCCAGTGATGCCTGGATGGCGTGCAAAGGGTGGGCCGAGGATGTGCCTACAGCATGGCCTCAAGATGGACTGCAGCACGAAAAAGGCCGGGACGACGCCAAGCAGCAAAAGGACCACTACCAGGACGCCGGTTTTTTAATGCTGCATGAATGGGCAACGTGGGACGGCAGCAGCAACAGCGTAGAGCAGGGCCTGTATGAATTACGCCAGAGGATGCAGACCGGCCGGTTTAAAGTCTTTAAGGGCTGCCGGGTGTTTTTTGATGAGTTCCTGCAGTATCACCGGGACGACCGAGGCCACATTGTAAAAACAAACGATGATTGCCTGGATGCTGTCCGGTACGCCTACATGATGCGCCGCTTTGCCCGATCCAAGGGCGAAATAAAAAACCCTGCACCACACTACATTCCGAAACCTCTCCGTTCTATGGGGCGTTGATATGCTCGACCATCACGAAATCATGAAATATCACGACAGCGGTTATAACCGGGGCCAAGTCACCCGAGAACGAGCCGCCGACGATCTGGTATTTGCTTGGGTGACACAGTGGGACGATCAGCTACTGGGAGAAAGTCAGCTTCAGTACCGGGGCGAATTCAACATTCTACGCAAGGCCATGCGCCAGATTATGGCCGATCTGAACTCAAGCCCGATTCAAATTGACTTTGAACCCGTGGGCGATAACTACAACGCCGCCGACATTATGGACGGACTCTACAGAACGACCTGCCGCAAAAACAGCAGTATCGAATCGTTTGAGAATGCTGTTCAGGAATGTGTCGTTGCTGGAATGGGCAGCTGGAAGCTGGGCAATGTGTATGAGGGTAAAGGCTCAGAGCAAATCATATCCAGAATGCCGATTTATGAGTCCTGTAACGTCGTGTACTGGGACCCTAACGCCAAACTAAAAGACAAGTCAGACGCTAAGTGGTGCAGCATCCTTACCCGCTATTCAGAAGAGGGGGCCATGGATCTGGTGGAGGAACTGACCGGAGAGCGCCCCGCCAATGTCACCAGCTTTAAATATCCGGAGGAATCTTATGTGTTCCCATGGGTGGCAGAAGACAAGCGGGTGTATATCGGGGAATTTTATTACCGGGAAAAATCAACCTACAAAATCCATATTTTTGTGGATGAAATGGGGAACCAGGAAGAGATCGACGACGATGATTTTGAAGAACAAGAAAACGACATGATGAGCAACGGCTTTGATTATACCGACTGTATAGAGTGTGAACGCTGGGAAGTGACGCGCTACTTGGTGACCGGGGCCGATATCCTGGAGGAATCGTTAATACCCGGCGATTATATACCGGTAGTCACCTGCTACGGAGAGCGGGCGATGGTGGAAGGGGAAGAACACTATGAAGGCATCACCCGGCTGTCGAAAGATCCGCAGAGACTGAGAAATTTTCAACTGTCCTATCTTGCCGATATTGTTAGCCGCAGCCCTCGACAGAAGCCGATTTTTCTCAAAGAACAGATTAACGGATTCGAACACATGTACGAAGAGCAGGGAGCCGATAATAACTTTCCCTATCTTCTGCAAAACGCCGCCAATGTGGCCGGTAAAGAGCTCCCTGTCGGACCGGTGGGCATGATGCCAGAGCAGCCTATACCGCAGGCGTTAATCGCCAGCGTTGAGCTGTCCCGGCAAGCGGTAGAAGATGTCGCCAACCCCGGACTGCCCCAGAACATTGCCGACCCTGATTTGTCCGGTAAAGCAGTACTGGCCCTGCAGAGCCGAATGGATATGCAGTCGGCTATCTATCAGACCAACTACAAGCACGCTCTGAGACGCGACGCTGAAATATTCGCCAGCATGGCGAAAGAGGTTTACGACAGCCCCCGGCAAATGACCATGACGTTACACGACGGAAGCCGAAAAACAGAAAACATGATGCAGCAGGTTCTGGACCCTTCTGTAATGCAAATGCAGACCATCAACGATATTACCGGAACCGAGATGGAGATTTACGCCGAGATCGGCACCAACTACCGGACCGAGAAACAGGAAACCCGAACAGAGATTAAAGAATTACTGATGTCTATGCCGGTCGATGACCAGATGAGAAACATACTGATGATGGAATACATCAGCATGGTGCCGGGCATGGATTTTGAAGGTCTGAGAGAATTTGCGTCGAAAGAGCTGATGAAACAAGGCGTCAGAAAACCAGAAACAGAAGAAGACATGCAATTTATGCAGCAGCTTCAGCAACAGCAACAACCCGACCCGGCCATGATCGCCGCACAAGCTGAAATGGTGAAAGGCGAGGCGGAGCAGGCCAGTGCTGAAGTGAGGATGTACGACGCACAGACCAAACGGGCGAAAGTGGAAATCGAAGCCAGCAAGGCGGGTGTTGAGATAGAAAGCATCAATGAAGACATTGCTAAAAAACGCCTGGACAACATGAAAAACCTGTCTCAGACATTAAGACCGTCATCCATAAGCAACAACGCTGTCGCCTGATCTTCTACTAAAATCAAACGACTGGGCGCAGGCAAACGCACACCGACGGCAGGTTATGCCGGAACCGATACACGACGGAAAAAACGTGGTTATGACCCTGGAAGAGCTGAAGCAAAAGAACGCTCAGGCAGAATTTGAACAACAGGCCGCGCAGCCTGTTAAACCAGAAGACGCCGAGCTGCAGGCCAAGAACGCCGAACCGGTTGGAGGTGATCCAGACAGTACCGGAGAGGAGGCCCAAGACGTTCCCTTGTGGATGCAGGCTGATGAACAGGAATCGGCCAGCGATCAAATGCCGGTAAAGTCTCATATTGCTGTGAAGCAAAAACTGAAAGGGCGACTGAACCAGAAAGACTCAGAGCTTGATGAATTAAAACAGGAACTCCAGAAGATTAAAGCATTGGCGCAGCCGGTAGCCCCGCCTTTACAGGCGACACTGCCGATACAGACCGCCATGCCGAAATCCGAGGATTTCTATGATTCAAAAGATCCGGACGCCGCCTATCAGGCCGCTATGCAGAATTGGGTCAGTAAAGGGGTGGAAGACAAACTCAATGCACACCTGCAGACCCAGCAGCAGCAGCAACACAGGCAGCAACTGGATAGTCGTATCTCGCAGGAGCTTGACCGGCATTATGACCGCGCTGCAAAGATCGTCGGCGAGGGCATGTTAACCGTGGATGAATACCGGGACTCTGAAGCCTATCTCAGGCAATCAGTGGACCAGGTATCCCCAGGTAACGGTGATGCTTACGTTGATTCTTTGCTGGGCAGAATGGGGGACGGCAGCGAAAAAGTGGTTATATCACTGGCTCGCAATACCGCCAACATGACCGCCTTCAAACAGGCTTTAAGGGATGACCCCACTGGAATTTCAGCCGCCGCGTATCTGGGCGAGCTGAAAGGGCGATTCACCGGAGCCAACCGGGTTAGTAAAACCCCGAAACCAGGCAGCCCATTGAACGGAGACGCCTCGACCGAGGGCGGTGCTGATGCACGCCGATACAAAGCGGCGCATAAGTCAGGCAATCGTCAAGAAGCGTTTAACATCAAGCGAGCCGCTAAGGGGAGGGGTGTCGATGTATCGAAATGGTAAATCATGGCCAATCTATCAACCGCCCAATCGGTGGAAGTGCTTTTTGAGAAAGCCCTAGAAACCTATGAACATCAGATGCAGATGCTGGATCTGGTGGACGTATTCACGCCCGACCCCGCCGCCTTTCAAAACTCCAGCAATATTATATGGCGACCCAAACAACAGCATGCCCCTATAAAAGAAGGGTGGGATCTGTCGAACATGTTCGGCGATGTGATCGAGGAATATTACCCCGCTACCCTGGAAACCCCTAGAAACGATGCGTTCCAACTTCGGGCTGACGATCTTAGAGACATGCGTTTCTGGGAGCGGCGAGGTATACAGAGCGGTCTGCAACAAGCCACGTTTTTAAACAACCGTCTGGCTCGTTTAGTCGCTAACCAGGGCAGTCTGTTTTATAGATCCAACACCACGAATGGTTATGAGTTTGTCGGACAGGCCCAAACATTACTGAACGAGCGGCAAATATACAGTCCTATGCGCTGCTTTGTTCTTAACGAACGAGACCGACAGGTGTATGCCACAGAGCTCGCCGATCGTGAAACGCTGGATAATCGACCCGAACAAGCCTATGCCACCGGCATGATTGGCCGGAATGTGGCGAACTTTGATATTTACAGCGGTTCCTACCTGCCCACCCTGACCGGTGGTGCATCACCAGAAACAGCCGTTAATGGTGATCAATCGTTCGAGCCTGAAGGTACTACGACCACCGGCGGGGCCACGGTGAACGTGGATTATCGGACAGCGAGAATTCCGGTGGATGCCAACACCAGCTACAACATTGGCGATAAAATCAAATTCACCAACACCACCGGCACCCCATTGGGCGATGTTAATGCTTTGGGACTGGCCGACAAAACCGATACCGGGCAACCCATGACGTTTACAGTTGTTGGTAAGCCAATGGGTACCACAATGCTGGATATCTACCCGAAACCCATAGCGAACGATGACAGCGACCTGGATGCCGAACAAAAAGCGGTATCAAACATCAATACCACGATCAAAGACGACGCCACTGTCACCCGGTTGAACACTGACGCTTCAGCTAGGGTGAATATTTTCTGGGCGAAAGATTCCATCGAAGTGATCGGCGGCGATGCGCCTATAGAATTGCTGGCCGAGTTCGGCGGTCAGCAGGTGATCAGTTCGGCTATGTCCAACGGTCAAAAGATGTATATGGCTTATGACGGTGATATAGACACACTGACGTTTAAATGTCGCCTGTTCACATGGTGGGGACTGGTTAACAAAAACCCCATGGGCAACGGTGTCGGCATTCGTGCTGCCTGATGTTTACAATAACGGGGAGTGATCCCCGTTTTACCGGGGATTGATGATGTCAGTGATTGTTTATCGCGGTGAAGAAATGCAGACCATTCATCCGGATCACCTGGATTATGCCCTGAAGGATGGATGGACAACCCAAAAGCTCAACGCTACCAAAAAGGAAAAACCGAAAAAAAAAGACATTCCGATAGAGAAGGCGATAGAGAAGGCCATTCATGAGCAACCCGATTAGGTCCACAAAGCTGGATATCGTTAACTCAGCCCTGTCAAAGATTGCTATATCCGGTATTACAGCGCCCGCTATGGCGGAAGATTACAGCCGGGTACTGGATAGGCTGGAGGGCATGATGTACGAGTTTTCAGAAACACTGAATATTTGTACTGATTACCACTTTACCCCATCGCCGGACGGGGCCGACAATCACGGGATGCGCCTCGGTTTGTTTGAGCCGATCAGCAATATTCTAGCGTTGAGAATTTTACAGGACTACGGATTAGAACCGGGCAGCGCCCTGCTGGCATCGGCCAATGCCGGTGTTTCTGCCCTGTCTGCTGAAACGGCCGTTGTCAGGGAGACCCAGTACCCCCGCAGGCAACCCAGAGGCGCAGGTAATACGCTCCGTTACAACCGCTGGCAGCGATTCTACAGAAAGCCGGATCGGGTGCCATTGATCTGCAGTTCGTTCGCATTGACGACCAATGAAGTGAATGATTTTACTGAGTCGTTTAACGATTACCTGAAAACCGGTGAGGATATTGAAAGCTACCGACTGACCTTGACCGGGGGCATTGAGCTACTTGATGACAGTGAATCAGACGGCGTAATCACCTACAGAATACGCGGTTTAAACCCCTCCATAGATTCAGGTGTTGAACAGATCCAGATACGAATTACGACCACAGATGGGCGCCTGGAAGAACGATTAATTAACGCTGAAATCTTACCCCTTATCACGGATAACGTTCGGTTTGTGACCGATGTGGACTGATTACCATGGCTGACTCATTAGACAATATACGATTAAACCGCGACAGCTGGACCGACCTCTATACAACGTCGGGTCTCAGTGTTGGCACTCAGCTGGTCATACAGAACGTGGGACAGACCCGAGTATTGCTGCACACCGGAGCCAGTGAACCGGATGAAACATCCGGTTTTAATGTGTTGCCGATCAGTTCTGACCCGTATGTCAATCAATCCAGCTCTACGGGTGAATGGGCCAGGTCGGTAGACGCTGACGGTAGTGTCAACGTAGGCGAGGCGGAATAGTCATGGTTTGGTTATCTACGGCTCATAATCTTGGCGGTTCGGCTGGTGGTGGCTCTGAAACCTTCGCAGAGCTAACAGATACACCCGCATCGATCACAGCTAATCAATTTGTCAGAGGCAATGCCGGTGGTACAGCACTGGAGTTTGTATCAGCGCCGACAGTACAGGGCGCCGATGCCGGAGATTACCGGTTTGATAACACGGTGGATATAAACGCGGATGTAACCGTAACATCGGCTAATGTTGACACCTACAACCGGAAGATCTGGTTAATATCGGGCGGTTCCCGATCCGTCACGATCAGTGAAAGCTCGGGGCTTACCTATTTTGGTGTGTATGTTCGACGCACCAATACCACGGGAACGATTATCTCTCAGGCGACCAGCAACGTCAGAGTTAATAACTCCTCAGATAACATCGTGATTGATGCCCGACAATCCGCCACGTTTTTTGCAATAACAGCGGATCGCTATCAGGAAATAGCCAATAATTTCAGGCCCGAGAATTTTACGGAACTGACGGATACTCCCAGCGCACTTGGAACAGCCGGTCAGCTGGTGGCGGTGAACACCGATGCCGATGAGCTGGTATTTATCGATCCTGCCGTACAGGCCGACACCTCATTTGCCGCACTGACGGATACCCCGGCAGACATTACAGCTACCCAGTTTGTCAGAGGTAACGCCGCAGGGGATGCGCTGGAGTTTTCAAGCCCTGTTATCGGGATTGAAAATGATGGAACTGATGTCGGTTCGGCAATAAATACCATTAATTTTACCAACAACATTACAGCGGCAACGGGTGATGCAGGCGAGGTCAATGTTTCTGTATCAAGCAATCTCCCGAGAAACTGGGTACACCGAAACCTAAACACAACATCGATCGGCAGTGACAGCGGTATCTGGTACACATTCACGCTGTCGGGTGGTATTGGTATTGCAAACCGAAGGCTCCCTGCTATCTCAACGATCACAGCGGGCTGGTTTATTTACATAGTCAATGATTCAACCGCTGGAATGATATCAGTAACGGGTGATTTTATTGGCACTCGTACCGGTCACGTAATTTCTGCTCAGGAATCCGCCGAAATCAGCTACAACGGCACCGAGTTTATTATTAGCGTCATTAATAACCTGCCGTCTATTCCCCCATTTCCCGCATTCACCCAGAATCCGCTGAGTCCGTCGAGTACATATACGTCGAGTGCCGGAGTATGGACAACATCGGCCACAGGTTTTGCACTGGATCGAGATACCGTCAGGGCTGCAACACTGAATAACACGCTCAGGTTTGAATCGACGCTAACGACTGATTTTATCATCACACTGCCACCTCTGGTGATGACTAACATTACTCAGTATCGGGTGGGCGATGGTTACGGTTTTATCAATAACAGCCAAAGACGACTGTCGATCAGACCGTTTGCAGGCACTGAAATAAGGCTAAGAGGAAATATCTATACCAACACTAATGTTATCGAAATGTTTACCGGTTCAAGCCTCACGGTGGTTCGGTCTAATGACACCTCTTGGATAATCACCTCACTGTCAGGAACCATCACATAGGTTTTATATGCCTGTCGTACCTATCCCCTTTTCAAAGGGACTTATCACCAGCAACTCAGAGGGAGACTGGCTCGACAGTCTGCCGGTCAACATGCTGGCAGTCCCTAAACCCGTACTGGAAGCCCAGGGTTATATGCGCAGCTGGCCGGGTTTTGATAAAACCATCGACGTACCAGGAACCGCAAGAGGGGCTGTTTTAAACGACGTGGACAACATCACCTACCGGGTGAACGGCACCAGTCTGATAAACGGCACCACCGGCGATGTGCTGGCGGATGTGGGCGGCAGCGGTCATGCTTCGTTGCCGTTCAGCCGATTAAGCCAGGTTATTGTCAGCAACAACACGCTGAATTTTTGGCGAAACAATGAGCTGACACAGATAAGAAACTGGCAGGACGGAGAGCGAGAGCCTGACACAGACGCAACCCTGATCAATTACACCCCCAACTACAACGGCACTACGACTCGGGTTAATGTGTTCCCATGGGTAACTACAGGCCAGTATCAGATACAGGCAGAAGTGTTTGTCAGGGACACACAAACAAAACAATGGATTTTTGCCACCAGTGCCGACGATGACAGCGAAGGCGGCATTTTTATTGAATCCGGCATGTTCTTTATACAGGCCGATGAAGACACGGACGCCGTGAGTTTTCAAGCCGTGGAAGAGGGGTTAAACAGCCTGGACTATGCCGGTTCGGTGACGATTGAGGGCGGAATATCGGTATTCGGTGCTATTCGAAATGATGACACGGATGAGGTAAACGCCTATCGTGATTTTTTTGATGGACAAATATACAGTATTGTTTTCACCGACTTTGCCCCCCCGACAGATACCACCAACAACCGCAGCTACACAGCTACCATTCTTACCGATAAAGTACCCGACGATATTATCTTACTTGATGAACGCTCAGACGGTGAAGAGTTCGCCAGGGAATTGCTGGTTGAAATCACCGGAGGCACACCCACTACCCCGGCAGAGTCTGACGCTATTGTGGCGGCGAACGAGCTGACCATAGGCAACTATTACGCGGTGACCTGTGAGATTGTCACCAGTGGAACCGGGCAGAGCGGATTCAGCGACAGAAACGGCATAGGCACCGGGGCCCGAGTGAGCGGTACGGGTGATATAGAGCACGTCTTTGTAGCCACTGCCCGAAATCAAACCATTGTCCTGTTTACCCAGAACAGCCAGGCCACGTTCAGAAATGTGGTGGTTCAGGAAGTCACCCACGGCATTATCACAGCCGGGATCTGGCAGCGAAGAGAAGAGAATCCCGCTGATTCTGTCCTGCCAGCCACGGATTTTAATCTGGACAACATCATCGACGCGACCCGGAACCGGGGACGGTATGCATGGATACAGGCCAATACCAACACGTTCGGCGTGACCGACCTGCAAAACGAACAACGCCCCGATTATATAGCCCCCTTCTACAGTGCCGAAGCAGAGCCCGGCGTCAACATTGCTATCGACAGCTGGCGCGATTACGTGGTGATTTTCAGCCGTGACACCATTGAATATTTCACGTTAACAGGACAGGCCGAGAACATCTATCAGCCGGTCCAGTCGCTGAACGTCAGGGCGGGCATTATCGGTATTACGTGCAAAACGCATTATCTGGACCATTTCGCTATTCTGGGAGGCCCAAGACCGGAGCCGTTCAGCTTCTTTCTGGTCAGTCAGGGGCAATACCAGGAGATAGCAACCCGGCGCATACAGAAGATATTGAGGGAGTATTCAGAAACCGAATTAAGAACGGCCTACCTGGAAACCCTGAAGTTTGATAATCACGACCTACTCATTGCCCACCTGCCACGCCATACCCTGACCTATGACCACAACGCCAGCCAGCAGGGCGAATTACGCTGGACGATTCTGAAGACGGATATACAGGGGGATGCTACCTACCGAGGCATTTATCACCTGTACGACGGCCAACATTGGACACTGGGCGACAAACGAGCGCCGATATTAAGCCGGTTTAATTTTGAAAGCGGAGCTCATGTTGGGGAGCGGGTGGAATACATGCTCGACAGCATGATGCTGCAGGCCAGAAACGTACGGCTGTTTGATCTGGACGTGGACAACGTACCGGGCAGAACCAGCCGGGCCTATCGATTGGCTGCATCGGTCACATACGACGGCATTACATGGGGCCAGGAACACTGGACCGAGTTTGACACGCCCACCGACTACACACGGCGCGTCTTGATTCGGGTACTGGGTTACACACGGTACAACGTCGGCTTTCGGCTTCGGTGGATCACTGACACCCCGACGGCGATCAGTAATCTACGGGTTAGATTTGAACAATGATTGAATACTGATAATACCAGTATTGAGTATTACCAGTATCGGGCGGTATCAATGACCACACAGTTTGTACCCGATGAAGCACTGGGCCGGATAGCCAGCGAGAGCGGGTTAACCGGGACCACGCTACCCCGGTCTATATTGCTGGCTCAGGGCTGGTCCCAGGCATTAATAGAGGACTATGACGCCAAAGGCCGGGAACAGGGGCGGGGCAATGAGGACATTGTGGCCGCAGCCTCTGGAGCCTTAACCGCTCAACGGTGGGCCAGAGAAAACCAGATTTCGATTACCGGGCTGACCACACGGGTCAATACCCTGGACGATCAGGTCAGGCTGTTAGACGGCAGAATCACCACCAACACGGTCAACATTGCCGATAATACGGCCAGCATTCTGGTCAACACAGCCGCTATTTCAGCCCTGACAACGAGGGTGGATGCCCTGGAGCTGCAAATCCCCATGCTGCAGCCACAAACCGGCACAGCAACGCCAGAGGGGGCTGTCACCAGTAACCTGAATCGAACCTATTACCGCATTGACGGCATGACCACAGAAATCTATTTCAACCCGATGGCGGGAGTTAATACAGGATGGGTGATGATTGAAGGAGTTCAGGGCGAGCAAGGAGAACAAGGCATCCAGGGCGAGCGAGGTATTCAGGGCGAGGCTGGTGCTGACGGAGCCGACGGAGCTCAGGGCGAGCGAGGCATTCAGGGCGAGCCAGGAATCCAGGGCGAGCAAGGCATCCAGGGCGAGCAAGGCATCCAGGGCGAGCGAGGTATTCAGGGCTAGACTGGCCCAGAAGGTCCAACGGATGCACCACTAACCGGATCTAATACACCCAATGGAAATATTACATCGAATAGAACACAGATTTATTACTTGATTGATAACACAAACAACTTTACTGAAATTTATTTCAATCCTGCCATTGGAGTGAATACCGGATGGACAGAAATTATGTATGAATTACCCATGGAAGAAGTGCTAGACGGCCCCGGAGCTACACCGGATGAAACAATGGGTGAGGCCGCTTAAATTAAGCTGGTGTTAGGAGTGGATACCGGATGGATATTGATGACATAGCGCCACTGTCGCTTATACGGGGAAGCCGGGAAGAGCGAAGAGAAAAGATAAAACAATTCGAGGCATCCATACAGACCATGGATGACGTGGAACACATGACCACGTTGAAACATGCGTTTCTGGATGGGGCGTATTTCAGGCAAATCTGTATTCCTGCCGGGATTGCCCTCACCGGGAAAATTCATTCCCACAGCACCATCAATATGCTGACGAAAGGCAAGTTTGCCATTGTCACTGAATTTGATCAGCAGATTATCGAAGCGCCTTTTATGTATATCAGCCGACCAGGCACTAAAAAGGCGTGTTACACGATCACGGATTGTATTTTTATTAACTGTCACACCACATGGAAGACAGACCTGAAAGCCATAGAGGCCGAAGTGACTGACGACGCCTATCCAGAAATAGGCGAAGGTGAGCAATCATGTCTTGGTGGGTCTCAGGCGCAACCGTCGGAAGTGCAGTAATTGGTGGTATATCAAGCTCACGATCTGCCAGTAGGGCGGCGGATTCACAAGAGAGGGCAAGCCTTGCCGCCATAGAAGCACAGCGCGAACAGTTCGAGAAACAGATAGAACTGCTGGACCCGTTCCGACAGTTGGGTGTGGATGCCCTGCCGGGGCTGGCGGCGCTATCAACCCCTGAAGGACAAGCGGAATTCTACCAGCAGTATTATCAGAGTCCGCAATTTACCGCCCAGGCCAACGCCGCCCAGAATGCCCAGCTGGCCAGCGCAGAAGCGACCGGCGGTCTTCAATCAACCAGCACACAGAACCAGCTGGCACGAATAGCGCCCACACTGGGAACCAGCGCACTGCAGGCGCAACAGAATCAACTGGGACAACTGGCGAATATTGGGTTAAGTGGGGCCGGATCACAGGCCGGTTACGCCGGGCAATTTGGCGCAGCACAGGCCGCAGGATTGCAGGGTATTGGACAGGCTCAGGCCGGGGCGCATTTACAACATGGCCAGGCTTATGGCGATGTATTTAATACTATCGGTGGCCTAGGTTATGGCAGGCTGACAGGAGCGTGGTAATGGCACAGCCTTATGATTATTCTCGTGCATCTTCCAGAATTAACCCGATTCAGGTAGCCCAGGGTTTGCAGGGTCTCAAGTCTGGGGCGCAGCAACTGGAAATGCAAAAGCAACAATTGGAGAAAATGGGTCAATACGAGGACCAGCTGCAAGGGTTGCGAGGGATTACCGGCGCAGAGGGTTTTAGCTATGCCGACCCTGCCCAAGTCGGTGCCCTGCAGCAGCAATTCCCCGAACAGATAGACGAGATCCAGAGACAGCAACAGTTTGCACTGGGTCAGCAGGATGTTTCGACACAACAACAGCAGCAACTGACCGACGAGCAAAACAGGGACATAAACAAGGCGGCTAATAGTTTATTGCTCGCTTCATCAACCGGGCGTCCTGATTTGGTGGATAGGGCGATTGAAAACAACCGTGGATTAATCGACAACACCGGAGACGGAGCCATAACAGCGGATGTATTAAAGGAGATTTACCAGGAAGACCCGGAAAAGTTCAATAATATGATGAACCGAGTGGTAAGCCAGACCGGGCAAGAGGGCGAAGTGATCACCCAGAAAGACCGGGAAACGTTCAGTCTTGAACGTGAGAAACTTGACCAGAGGGAGCGCGAAGCATTGGTCAGGGAGAAGCAGCAAGAGATTTCAAGAGAAACCAACGCACTGAGAGCCGAAAAGCTTCAGGAAGAATTAAAAGGATTAGAAAAAGATCGGGATAATTTTGGTTTTTTATCTCCAAAAGTAGGCACAGAAATTACTAACGATATGTCATTGGATGAGGTGTCGTATAACGGACTGTCAAGAGCCTTAAATATACTGTATGACGGTGAAGAATCGGGCGTTTCCCTGAAAGGCTCAAGAATTGCCAGCTTTGTAAACAGTTTCCGTGAGCTAGGAGGTTTTGATCCTAACCTGGACGCGCAATTTGCAGATGCCTATGGTACTGCAGCCCTTGACCTTGCCAGACAGCTGGCGCAGGTATTACGCCCGGTGTCCGGTGAACAGCTGCAGCTGGTTTTAAGGAGCCTGCAGGGTGGCAACTGGGGCCAGGCCATTCAGTCTATACGCGGAACCATGAACCAGACAGAGGAATCTTACGCAGGAAAAAGAAACAACCTAATACGAAACGAGGCGGGTATTGCCGATCGATGGCCGGAGGCTCTGGAATTCAAACGGTATAAGAATATTCTTGAATCTGAAGAACAGCGTTATGCAAGGAATCCATCGGCTACACCCGGCGCAGAAGATGACGCAGCGGTGGCGGGTGCTGGTGGGCAGGCACCACCGACACAGCCTGGAACCGTTCAACCCCCGCAACAGCCACCACAACCCGGACAGACCGAAGCACCCCGCCCCTTTGCACAGACCTCTGATGATGATCTGGCCCGCTCATTAGGTATCACTCTTTCACCGGGGCGCAGGCTGTCGAATATACAAATTGGTGACTACTGATGCCACAGCATAACGGAATAATTGATCAGGCGATGGGTCAGATTAACGGTATTCCTGATCAGGCGATGGGTCAGGGTTTTGTGTCGGACCCTGAACCGATCCAACCGCCTGCCGTGAATCAACCCGGTTTACAGCCAGAGCCGCAACCAGAATTACAGGCGGCAAACGGTGAAGACCGGACACAAATGTTGATAGAAGCGGATCGTCGTGGATTGTTGGAGGGGGAAATAAAAAGACGGTTTGACGAAGCGGTCAGTCGTGGACTGATTCAGATTGATTATCAGCCCAAACCCCAGCCCGGATTCAGGGACACCATACGAGAAGCCCTATCAGGCGAAGACCGGACCACGCCAGAGCTTGAAAGCCTGGATGTGGTTATGTCAGCACCGGAGTTAAATTCTCTCAGCACAGCGGCCTTTAAATCAGGGCTTGGCTTCCTGTTAACGGGTGATCAGGACCGGCAGAAAAAAATCATTGAGGAAAACTACCCGGACGCCACGTTCCGGGAAGATGAAAAAGGCAACATCATTGTCAGCCTGCCCTCGGGTGATTATGCCCTGCAAAAGCCGGGACTGGAGTTACAGGACTTTGCCCGGTTCTTTACCCAAAGTGCAGCGTTTACACCCGCCGGAAGACTGGCGACAGTGGGCAGAGTCGCCGCAGGATCAGGAGCAACAGAGCTTGCATTGCAGGGAGTCAGACAGGCAACCGGCGGCGGTGATATTGATGCTTCTGAGGTGGCTCTATCTACGGCATTGGGTGGAGCAGGTAAAGCCGCTGAAAATGTGATTAAGGCGGGGGGGCGATTGGTTGCAGGTCAGCCTTCAGGAAGTCAATCTCAGGCGTTAAGGTTTTCAAAAGAACAAGATGTACCCATAACAACAACCGATCTTGTTCAACCGGGAACGTTTGCCGGTAAAAGCGCCCAGGCGTTGGGTGAAAAAATACCGGTCACTGGTACGGGTGGACTTCGAAGAGGACAGCAAGAGGCCAGGCAAAAAACAGTCACAGAATTTGCTGAACGGTTTGGCGAGTACAACCCAGAGGAGGTAATGAAAAGCCTTACACGACAAACAAACAGAGTTAAGGAGGGTGCAGGCAGAGCAAGGCAGAGCGTTTTAGATAGAATGTCGGATTCACCGATACAGACGCGGAATGCTGTTGATGCCATTGATAACGAAATAGTACGGATTACAAAGTCACCATCAGGACAGACCCTGAAAACAGCCGATCTTTCTACTGTTCAGAAATTGCAGGACTATAAAGCCGATATACTGGCTGACCCTTCCTTTGAGTCACTGGAAAGACTCAGAACAAACTTCAGAACTGATGTGAAGGGTGATCGAATAGTCATGCCCAACAGAAGCGAGGCGGCCATTAACAGAATTTATTCTTCAATGACTAAAGACATGGATCAGGCGATAGAATCGGCACTTGGAACAAGACAGCTTGAACAGTGGAAGCGGGCTAATTCTGTTTATGCTGGCGAGGCTCAAAAAATCAAAAATACACGTCTAAAAAATATACTGCAGAAAGGGGATCTAACCCCGGAAGTGGTGAATAACATGCTTTACAGCAATAAACCTTCAGAGGTTAAGATTCTTTATAACTCACTGGATATGAGAGGGAAGCAGCAAGCCAGAGCGGGACTTATATCAAAAGCGTTAGATAATACAGCCGACTCGCCCGACCGATTTCTGAACAATCTTAATAAAATGTCCAAACAGACAGGCATCGCTTTTTCTGGCGATGACAGACAATATTTAGAGGGTATGAAAGCCTATCTTGATGCAACCAGAAGAGCAGCAAAAGCAGGCGTGACAACACCTACAGGTCAGGAGCTTTTCCAGATCACTGTTCCTGCTGGTGTCGCCGCTGACATTGTGGGTACTGGCGGGGTGGGAGTGGGTGCGACTCTTGGCTATGGTGGACTCGCGAGAGCGTATGAAAGCGCACCGGTTCGGGACTTAATGATAAAACTATCCAGCATTAATCCGAGATCGGCCGCATTTGAGCAGTATGTCCAGACTGTTTCTGAAGTTTTGAGACCTCTCGCTCAAGCCGGATTACGGAATGATACAGGTGAGCAATAGCAATACATGATATAGCGATAACCCAACCGACAGAAATCATAACAACCCCCCAAAAACAAAAAAAACCACTGTATAAATTGTACCACAGTCCAACAAAAAAAGGACCACACTAAGGAGCGCCTAAACCAAAATCAGAGGCGTTTTATATGTCTACTTCTGGTACTACGCGCACCACACTGATTAGCCCTTTCCAGTACTTTGCAGACCCCACCAAGGCCCGGCCGATCTTCAATGGCTTTATCTACATAGGAAGAGTGGATGGCGACCCCACCAACCCAGACGACCAGATCCCGATCCAGTTAATCTGTGAATGTGGAGGGACGCCGGTCAATGTTACCCAGCCGGTTAGAACTGGGCCAGGCGGATTACCTATCTATAATGGACAGCCTGCACAGATTGTTGTGTGCCGTTCAAATTACAGTATTACATTACAAGATAAAGACCGTGTGCAGGTTTATCATTCGCCTAATGTTCTAGGGCAGGCTGATAATCAACAGATAACCGGTGATCTTATTGGGCTTGAATATGGTGATGTAAACGCTGCAAATAGAAATTTGCAGAGATTAAGAGACACTGACGCATCATCTTTACTGATAACCATGTCAGATGATCTTTATGTAGCCGCAGATACAATAAATGACAGTAGAGTAACTTTTGATAACTTGGTTATAGAAGGCGATCTTACAAAAACTTTTCATGTAACAACAGGCGGATCGTTATTTGTTATAAACAATGGTGGCAGTTTTTGTGCCAGTAAAGTACGTTTTTCAGGTACGTCATCTTATACCAAGCTTGTAGCATCCCCATTTAATATGGATACTAGATTAAAATTAATTTCATTTGATCGCTGTGAAATTAATGGATATCTAACTGTTGATATTTCATCAAATAGCAATAATGCCCAAGATCCATCAGTATTTAGAAATGGAATAGATAATTTATCTTTAGATAAATGCATAATCCGCAATAATGATGATATTGCCTTGTTTTTAAGAAATGCAATGTATGATAAGTTATCAATAACTGATAATGTTTTTCATAATTGCAGAGGGCTTTTTTGTTTTGATACTGTTGTTAATGAAAGTATTAATTATGATGCTATTGTTTCGGCAAAAGTATCCTTATTAGTATCTGGTAATGAATACACTTCTGATTTAGGTTTTATAAATAATCCAACAACATCAAGATCATCATTAGTTGGTTTTATATTAACGGAAGGACACAGCGTAAAATACTCCAATAATCACGTTGAAAATCTTGTACAGACCATGAACACCGGCACATGCTGCGATATTTATATGGGCAGTAATTACACTGAAATGTCTGGAAATCAGTGTTGGAATAGATTTAATTTTTCAGAAAGAGCAAGAACTGCTTACACTCAAAATGTTGGTTTAAAAATAAAAAAAGGTTTTAATGTATCTATATCAGATCACACTCACGCTTATAGAGATGGTTTTTTTGAAACATTACATTCAATGCATGGACTTGTAAAAGATACACAGGTCGGTGATTTTTTCAGCATAGAGCATTCTATAGCAGATGGGCCAGCCTATATATTGAATATGTCTAATTGTTATATAGAATCGGCTGTTTTAAATAATGTAAATAGAAATGCTTTTGCAATATTTAGCCAAACAATAAAGGATTGTACATTTCTTTCTGATGATACTGGTTTTAGCAATATGATAAATGCCAATCTAACAGCAACTCAAAACACTGGACGTGATTCTAAACCACAATTATTAGATATATCCGGATGCGGATTTTATCTACCCAATACAGAAAGATTAAGACTTTGTAATTTTATACTTAGAAATAGTGGAAGAGAAGATACAAACATCAACATAACCAATAATTCAGGAGTGGTAAAAAATCTTCAATTGTTATCAACGACTAACCAAGGTAATGATTTTACTATTGGATCTGTAATATTATCTAATAATTCTTTTGAATGCTCTGGCACTGTTTGTTTTGAAATCAGTGAATTTGCACAAGTCCCAACTTTAACAAGCCTCATAAGCAAAAATAATAATTTCATTTGTCCTGCTGCAACTTCTTTGACATTAGGGACAGGTGTTACAGCATCAGCCATTAATCTTGATACTGATAAAACCGTTACTATTAATTCAAATTCAAATATTATTATTGATACTTTCACAGGTAAAAACGGATCAACACCAATGTTTCCTGAAAATGGAACTCGATTAATATCAGGAACTATAACCGATAGAGATTCTAATAATATTGGAAGATCATTTGATTTTAGTCTTTATTATAGAATAGATAACGATGCATCAGCAGATGGTACAACTGTTTTTGTTACTCTTGCCGATGGAACAGCTATTTCTCACGTTACTAATTCAAACAGAGATACCGGTTTAATGATAACAACAGATCACCCAACAGCAAGGGCTAGAATAATCTGCGTTGGAAATACTGGTGTGCTATCTATTGTCCTTGGTGTATTAGGAACAGATAGTACAAATCCAAAAGTTATTAATACAAAAATTGTCAAAATTTAGATTTAACTATCCACTACTTCAATTAACCCGATCAGAAACTCCGTTAGTTTCTGATCGGGCTCTGAATCCATCCTCTTGTTAAACTTGATCTCAATATCAAACGTCGAATTAAACCGGTTTGCCGGTTGTACATAATATTTCACCTGGTGCGTGTGATCGGATAACTCGCAATCAATTTGTTTCTGCTCAATATCAACCAGTTTTGCAGAACATTTTATAATCGCACTATCAATGCCGATATTGTTCACCCGCGATAAACAATAACTCGGAACCGATACTTGCTGACTCTCGTTTAATTTAAAATCCAGCATCTTTGGAACATATTGACCATCGGCGTTTTTGTCGAAGTGTTTTTCTATTTGTTCGCGTCGAGCTTTAGGCAGGGCTTGCTGGCCTTTCGTTAAGGCACGCACCAGCCCGCCGACAAAGGTGGCAAGGTCAATGCCTCTGTTTTTTTTACTCACCCCCAGCACCCCTTAAAATCCGTTACGATGGATTAGACGACGGGGCGGGTATGGAAGGCTGTGTGCCATGTTCCAGAATAGCCTGTTCAGTGCGGCCACTTTCCACGCCTAAGGCGGCGTTTTTCAGGATCTCCAGCATGACGTTCATGGCTTCCGGGGGGGATGCCTGTTTGACTTTCATCATGACGTGCTGTTTGGCCCGAGTGTCCGTACTTCGGGTTCGTTCTTTGTCGTAGCTGGCCTTCGCTTTCAGACTGAGACTGAACGGTCCCCACCCCACCTTACCTTCCAGCTCACCTTCGGCGGCGATCTTGTCTTTCATGGTGGCGGTCTGGCTTATTTCCAGATCAAAACTGATCTCTCCTTCGCTGATTTCCAACTGGGGAATATTCACCAGCAGAATCAGTGGCACTTTAATCGAACGGCTTTTTACATTGCCTTTTTCGTCTTTTTCTTCAAATGTAAATTCGGCGTAATTGGTTTTCTTAACCCCGTTTTCATCTTCTTTGAATCCGACCGCCAGAAAAAAATCTAAGGTGGATTTAGCCGCTTTGGTTTGTGCATCGATGGCTGCAGCCAGTGGCGACCCGAACGCCTGATCGTACGGAATGCTACTGATGATCTGCCCTATCAGCTTGGGGTCAATATCAGCCATAACTCACACCACTGTCGTTGGTTATGGCTTACAGTGTATCAGGCTGCATGGTGTTGGTTCTGGTATTGGTCGGCGTAATACGCGCCCATTTCGGCATCCCTATCACGCTGACGGGAGCGGCGACCGGCTAACGATTGTTCCTGGCGGCGGGCGTTATCA
>WLWG01001440.1_pt1 | contig 21443 bp, 21 predicted proteins | sample 6712871 | NCBI WGS metagenome assembly WLWG01 (sample SAMN12718693, study PRJNA515312) | sponge metagenome | isolation source: marine sponge | host: Mycale hentscheli | place: New Zealand: South Island, Marlborough, Capsize Point | collected 2003-05-01
CATCTAAAACAAAGGATAAAGAGTATCAGCAATTATTTAAAGTAGACATAGACCTTCACATCCTTGTAATGAATGTAGAAGCATTTTCGACAAAGAAAGGCCTAGAGTTTGCCACAAAGTTTCTTAATTGCCACAATACATTAATGGCTATCGATGAATCTACAACGATAAAAACTCCTAGTGCTAAAAGAACTAAAGCTATTCTTGCGTTAGGTTTGCTTGCAAAGTATAGGAGAATCCTAACTGGTTCGCCCGTAACCAAATCACCATTAGATTTGTATACACAGTGTGGTTTTCTTGACAGTTTTTTATTAGGGTTTGACAGTTATTATGCATTTAGAAATAGATATGCAACAATGCTAGACCGTAACTTTGGTGGACGTAGAGTACAAATTGTAGGTGGTTATAAAAAACTAGCTGAACTATCAGAAAAATTAAAACCTTTTTCTTACAGAGTATTAAAAGAAGATTGTTTAGATCTACCAGAAAAAACTTATATACAAAGAGAAGTAGAACTAACTGATGAACAGAAACAAATATATTCTACTATGAAGTCCGCGGCCCTCGCTTCTCTAAAAGGTAAGATGGCTACAGCGCCTCACGTACTTACACAATTAATGCGTTTGCACCAGATCACGTGTGGTCATTTAAAAAATGATGATGACACTATTACAGAAATAAAAAACAATCGTATTAATTCTTTGTTAGAATTACTAGAAGAAGTAGAAGGTAAAGTAATTATATGGGCTAACTATGTGTATGATATTAAACAGATAGTCAAAGCTATTGCTAAAAAATATGGAGAGAATTCTATTGTACAATATTATGGTGCTGTTGCAGCTGATGTTAGACAAAAAAATATAGAACGATTCCAGGACCCAGATTCCGATGCACGATTCTTTGTTGGTAATCCACAGACAGGTGGTTATGGTATTACATTAACTGCAGCTAGTAATATGATTTATTATTCTAATGGATATGATTTAGAAAAAAGACTACAGTCAGAAGACAGAGCACACAGAATAGGTCAAAAGAAGTCGGTAACATACATCGACCTTATAGCACCAAAAACTGTAGATGAGAAGATTAGAAAAGCTTTGCGTAAGAAGATTAATATAGCTACAGAAATAATGGGTGAGGAATTAAGAGAATGGATATAAAATATGAGGTAGAACCTGTATTTAAAATAGAATTTTTTAAAATTAAGTGTATTAATTTTAAACAAAAAAAGAAAACCATAGAAAATGTTTTAAAAAAATATCCTGAAAATAATGCTGAATTACAATTGTTAAATAATTTTAGTGACTCATCCAAAGTTTTAACTGATCAGTTTGCATTGGTGCGTAGGCGTTATCCTGAAATTGCAAAGTATTTAAAAGTGATGGACGATAAGATTAATACAATAGCTAGAAGACAATTTTCTGAATGTTCTATGATTCCAGATTTAAATTGGCGAGAAGTGAACATAAGCGCAAGTGGTTTACGATTTTATTATGATAAACGACTAAATATTGGTTCATATTTAGAGCTGAGACTGCAACTATCACAAATTTCAAAGTATATTCTTGCTTATGGCAAGATAGTACGGAGTGAAGTAGAAGGTGAGGAAGAGGGTTTATTTACAATCGGTGTCGAATTTACCGAAATTAGCCTTGAAGATCGTGAAGCTATTCATACGCATGTTAGAGGTAAAGAGATAAGGCTTATTCGCGAGAAAAATCACATTTAAAGGCAAGCCCTATTTAGATAGCTTTAATATTCAATCACTTATGATTACTAGTTCCTAAAGGAAAAATCAATTTGGCCGATAAATAAGTAGTCTGACACTACTAAATCGATATCGGTATGGATGATTTTCTACAAATAGGCAAGACATGGATAGGATATGGTCTTGAGATATCACAAGACCTATTTTCTATTTTATTTCTGATCCTACTGGTTTGTATTCCAATCTTATATATTACGGATATCACGCAGTCCAAACATGCGGTACGACGTAATTTCCCCGTTATCGGGCGCTTTCGCTATTTTTTTGAACATGTAGGTGAATTCTTCCGACAATATTTCTTTTCTATGGATCGTGAAGAGATGCCATTTAATCGCGCGCAGCGTTCATGGGTGTATCGCGCAGCAAAAGATATCAGTAACACGATAGCATTCGGATCTTCACGCGACATAAGTAAAGTAGGTACGGTGTTATTTGCAAATTGTCCGTATCCAACCTTGGGTGAAGATGCAGCACCATTGGCTAAGCAAACAATTGGGCCTGAATGTAGACATCCATTTACCACTAAATCTGTTTTTAATATTTCAGGGATGAGTTATGGGGCAATATCTAAGCCTGCTATTTTGGCTCTTGCAGAGGGAGCAAAGAAATCTGGTTGCTGGATGAATACTGGTGAAGGTGGATTGTCAAAATATCACTTGCAAAGTGGGTGCGACATTGTATTTCAAATTGGTACAGCAAAGTACGGCGTAAGAGACCTCATTAGTGGAAAATTGAGTGAGTCGAAGCTGAGGGAAGTATCCCAGCATAATCAAGTACGTATGTTTGAAATAAAGTTGAGCCAAGGTGGCAAGCCTGGCAAAGGAGGTATTCTACCGGGAGATAAAGTCACTAAAGAGGTGGCTGATATACGCGGTGTTAGAATGGGGGAGGACTCAATCAGCCCTAATCGCCATCCAGATATTAGTAGTGATGAAGATTTATTAGACATGATTGCATTCATTCGTGAGATAACAGGTAAGCCTGTTGGATTTAAATGTGTAATTGGTTCTGAAGATTGGTTAGACCGTTTATTCCAATTAATTACTGTACGTGGAAAATCTACCGCGCCAGATTTTATTACAGTTGATAGTGCAGATGGTGGAACGGGAGCTGCTCCTATGCCATTGCTAGATGATATGGGTCTACCGTTAAAAGAAAGTTTGCCAATGTTGGTGAATAAATTAAATCAGTATGATCTTTATGAGAGAGTAAATGTAATTGCATCTGGGAAATTGGTTACACCAGCAGATGTTGCCTGGGCTTTATGTCTGGGCGCTGAATTTGTGTCCTCGGCGCGTGGCTTCATGTTTTCTTTAGGTTGTATACAAGCTTTGCAATGTAATAAAAACACTTGTCCTACTGGTATCGCAACTCATGATAAGGGGTTGCAACGAGGTTTAAACCCACATTTAAAGTCATTGCGTGTAGCAAATTACGTTAAGAATATAGTGCATGAGGTTGGGATGATTGCGCATTCGTGTGGAGTGAATCATCCTCGAGAATTGAATAGGCGTCATGCGCGAGTAGTGCAGGAGAATGGTTTATCAGTACCATTGAATATATTGTATCCATCAGAAGGTTATGAGTCTGTTGTGGAACGTCGAAATCTTGGTGCGCGTCCATGGTCAGGGAGACAGGACGATAATGAGGACATAAATTTAGAAAATACAGTTGTAAACATACCTCTTAAGCAACTGAGTGAAAAAGCGGACTCGAGTTTATAGTAATGGATCTTCAAGATTCTGAAAATGATGTGATAGAAAGTAAGTCTTCAGGGTTACTGTCGTTACCTGCTGCATTCATTAAAAAATTATATGCGAATAATAATCAGCTATCATCAGATCAGCGAGACCAACAGACTATTGAATCTGAAGTGTATGGGGATGAAAGCTGTGAAGATGTTAGAGAAGTTTCTAAGTCATTGAGCAACTTGATTTGCAGTGCTCAAGAATTGTTTCAAAACCACGATGCATTTAATTCTGTTAATAATATGGCACATGAAATCACTGATGTGTCAGATTCTAATCATGTTTTAATTTCACTGGTAAATGTACTTGAAAAAGTAAGTAAGAAATACGTAATAGAAAAGCAAGAACTTGTATTTGAGTTACCTCTTGAAATACTCAAAAAATTTAAGTTTTCAAAAGACTATCAAGATAGAAGCACTTCTCTGCAAAAAAAATGTAAAGACATAAAATCCATTATGGATCTGAATGAATGTGTACGATCTATTTATGATTTATTTTATAGTGTTTATAAAGATACCTATGCAGATAAGGAGGAGCTTGAAAATTTCTTGTTTAATATTGGTGCTCAAATAAGTCGTATCGGTGATACATTGCATACTGTAGCGGAAGACCAGGCATCAGACTTAAAGGTTCAAGATGACTTAAATTTAAAAATGAATGATGCTGTGAGTCTTATTAGTGAAAATATTATTTCTGGAAATGACTTGGCATCATTAAAAAATACTGTAAAAGTACAGCTTGATACACTGCAAAACATTGTTGAGGAAGAACGTCAAATAGTTAAAGCGCAAGAATCTCGTGTAAACAATAATGTAAAGGCGCTTGCTAAACAGGTAAATGAATTAAAGTTAGAGACTCAAGAGCTTAAAGACAAAGTTCAACGTGAAAAAGAACATGCTCTGCGAGATCCGCTTACAAGCTTATATAACAGACAGGCATATAATGAAAAAATCTCTGAAATTGTCACATCAACAGAAGAGCATGATAGTAATTTATCTCTACTGATATGGGATATAGATCATTTCAAAAGATTTAATGACATTTATGGTCATGTTGTAGGAGATAAGGTGCTTAAAGCAGTAGCAGAAAAGCTTAGTAAATTGCTTAAGGATAATTATTTTTTAGCCAGATATGGCGGTGAAGAGTTTGCAATGCTGACACCAGGATTATCCATTGAGGAATCAAAAGTGTATGCAGATCATGTCCGCAATGAAATTTCAAATATTGCGTTTATAGTTAAAGGCAAGAAAGTGCAAATAACAATCTCTTGTGGAATTACAAGTATTCAAATAAGTGATAATTCGCAAAGCATCTTTGAGCGAGCAGATAAAGCATTGTATGCAGCTAAGGAACAAGGTCGAAATCGTGTAAACATTTTCACGATTTCGTAGATCTAGCGTAAAAATTTCCCATCAGCAATTTTAACTTGGTTTCTTCCTGAATTTTTAGCTAATTTCAGCGCGTTATAGGCTCTCGCATATAAAGAGTCAACTGAGTCACTGCTATCTAATTCAGTAATACCAATGCTAGCGGTTACACGTATACCCTTGTTATTCTTAGCAAGTAGTTCATGATTTGAAACAGCTGATCTAACTCTTTCTGCGATTATATTCGCATCATGTTCTTGTGTATTGCTTAAAATTAAAGAAAATTGATCATAACCAAACCTATATAGAAGATCAGTATCTCTGAGAACACTTTGTAAAGTCTCATACACATGCCTGATGATTAGATCACCTAACATCAAACCATGGTTTTTTTTCAAAATCATGAATCGATCAATATCAATAAGCACAAGGCTTAATGGTTGTTTCTGTCTAAATGCTAATTTTGCTTCTCTGGTAATTTGGCCTTCTAGGAGTCCCCAATTAGGTAATCCTAAGTAAGATTCATTTGCAGTAACTACCATTGCATTTTCATATTGAATGGCATTACGTAATGGAAAAATTGTTGCAGAAACATATTCGTCCAGGCTGCATTTTTCATCTTGCGTTAAATCATCTTTACAATAAATAACGATATTGCCCCATGTATCATCATCAACTTCTATGAGATAACTGTATGAGCTATTGGTTTTTATGCCGCGATTAATATGGGTATACAACAGCGGGTATTCATATTCGATACCACATATCGCCATATCAGCTTTTAAAGACTCAAAGAAAGTCTCAATTATCTGATTTAGGTTTAATGTAGTTTGTAGCTTTAAAACAAGCGCAGCAATGGTCCGATTGATCGGTTTGTTAGCAGAAATTGCCGTAGCAATTTCAAGCGCATGGTTTGAGCTAGTGGTGAACCTTTCAACACTAGAGCTATTCATAAATCCCTCTCCTTAGAATTTAATTTCTTCTATTAAAATGCAGTTAAATGACACCTCTAATATCATTCCTTAAACTTACTGCAAGAGGTAATTATGTTGAAGAATTTAGAGTTCTAATGTTAATTGGTTCAAATAAAATTTATTATTATCATTAAATTAACTACTAAGTATTGGTTATGTTAACTGTGTATGTTTTTAGTAGTTCTAATGAACTTAGTTAACATAAATGGTGTGATGAACAGCACAATAATGGTTAAGTTAGACTTAGCTAATTAATATTAGCGTCTTAATTAGATGCAAATACAAACTAAATTGGATGAAATAATCAACTGTATTAAAAAATAATTCTAAATACAGGGAATGTTAGTCAATTATATTAACTAATATGTAATTAGACTGAAGCTAATTGTCTTGATACGCGCGAGTGGTTTGAGTGTCCACTGTCATCATAGGTTTTTGTCTGCTGTGTACCGGTTAACGAATAAAGAGTGTCTAGTGCACTATTAGTAGATTTTAAACGGTTGGCGAGCAATATGCTATTTTCATCAGATAGTTCGCGACAGAATTGAATCAATTCTTGGGACTCATTCCATGCTTGAATGTTTTTTTCTACACAAATAACATTCATCATTTTAAGTGATTGTTCAAGATTGATGTTCGTGTTATCAGAAGTGTTGTTAAAGTAGTTTGCAATGAAGTCTGATAATAGTTGCATACAGGCAAACTTATCTTGAGTTGCTTGACTGATTTCATCAGCCGTTCCTTTAATTAATACTTCTTGTTCTCCTTGAAGCACTTCTACAAGAGAATTTAGCTTTTTATTAAAGCGTGCTAAAAAATCCTGAATAGAGGAGGCCGCGTACGGGTCAGCATGTATACCCGTGTTGATACTGCTATCGGATGAGCTCATGAACTACTTTAATAGTTGTTCGTACTCAATTAGCTTAGTCGCGATATTCTCCGAATTAATTTTGTAAGTTCCATCTTGTAACGCTTGTTTTACAGTATCGACTTTCTGTCGATCTATAACAGGCTCCGCAGCCAAGCTCTCTCTGATTTTATCTAAGGTTTGGGCAGATGAGATATCTACCTTTCCTGTGCTAGCGACATTAGCAGATTCACTTCCGCCAACATTGGTATTTTTAGCACCCTTGGATGTGTTTTGTAAGTTACTACCGTTTATCGGTCCACTTATATTACTGATTTTGTCTGTCATGTTCGCTTTTCTCGTTTTCTCTATGGTGCTTATCGGCCGTATTCAGACTAACTTTAGTAGTTTAACTAAATATTTTGTGATTTCTGTCAAAGAGTTACCAAAACTAAGTGCTTACCTGAGACGTAGGCCTCAATTTCACGCTTAGAGCTGGTATTTTTAACCCTTATTCGCTCACCTTTGCTGCCATCGCTTAAGGCTACACCGGTTGCGCGTACCTCAATTCCACCCGCCCTTGAAACAATAGTGATTCGCTCACCTCGTTTTATCATTTTCTGTGAATCCAGCATAGTGTTCGTAAGCACTTGATTTGCAGGTATATTTCGCTTTATTTGCATACCTTGTATAGGGGTGTCAGAGAGCAAATATCCGCCTGTTAGGCGAGTAATATCACGTTTTTCTTTACTAATAGAAGCTAAATCAAGCACTTGGTTACGATTTAGACCTATATTTGATACCCATACACTCTTATATATATGTATGTGCGCACCAACATAGACTTTCCATGGCTTATCACCTGTACAACGAACCCCAACGGTTGTGTTGCCAAAGCGTTTATTACCCAATGGCCAGAATGCTTGTAAAGGTGTTGAGCATTGGTGTAGTCGCAAGCGTCTATCGAAATCCTGCACGGTAATCTCAGAATCCTTTGTGTCTTTTGTTTCTGATTGCAGAAAACTAGCTACCGTATTTTTTAAACTTTCATGGCTCTGAATGCCAGCGTGAACATTGCTTACACTCGATAGCAAGATGAAGATATGTAGAAAAATTAAATGTTTTTGCATGGCTTATTATCGTTCAGTAGTTAGTGTTAAGTAAATTCCATCGGTCCTAATATATATTCACTTTATATATTGAATATAGATGTAATATTTTTAATGCAAAATACACACCTAAAATTTCTTTGCAGTATCTAGTGATATCTTCAATTCAGTAGAGCTATTATTGCCGTAAGGCGGCAATACTTGCCGCGATCATTAATTACTTCGTAATGTTACTTACTTAATTGCAGCTAAATTATGTATTTTTAAAAATTGGCATGACACTTGCTTTGTAATAATCACTATTAATTATTAAAAGTAATCTGTGTCTGTATTAGATAACTATTTTGGTATTAGTGCGCAATCTGTTGTAGCAAGATCAAAACGTGCAGAGATATTAGCATCAAATATTATTAATGCTGATACACCAAACTATAAAGCAAAAGATTTAGACTTTGCGTCGATCCTAAATGCAAGTAACAACGTAGGTTCAGTAAAATCTGTTTCTATTAATGCTAGCCATGGAAATCACATATCTAGTGGTTTGACTGATTCATTTTCATTTCAAACAAAATATAGAGTCCCAGAGAATTCTTCATTAGATGGCAACACAGTAGATAGTCATGTTGAAAAAGGACAATTTGCAGAAAATGCAGTGCGCTACCAAATTAGTTTGTCAATGTTGAATAATAAAATTCAAGGTTTAATTAGTACATTGAAAGGTGAATAACAATGTCATTGTTTAATATATTCGATATTGCAGCAAGCGGGTTAAGTGCGCAAAACACGCGTTTAAATACTGTTGCAAGTAATTTAGCAAATGCTGAGTCTATAGCAAGCACACCGGAAGGTGCATATAAGTCTAGACAGCCCGTATTCGCAACTACATATGAAGGTCAATTAAATAATGTGAATAATTCAGCAAGTGCTGGTTTGCGAACTGTAGGAATAGCTGAGAGTTCGGCAGAAAATGTTGCTCAATATCAACCAGGTAATCCAATGGCTAACGATGAAGGTTATATTTATTTGTCGAATGTAAGCGTTATTGAAGAAATGACAAATATGATGTCAGCTAAGAGCAGTTATCAATCAAATATTGAAGTGTTAAACACATCTAAAGAATTATTGTTACAAACATTACGTTTGGGCAGGTTATAAAAAAGGTAAATAAATATGCAAGCTATTTCATCCGATATATTAAGTTTAATTAATTCACCTCAACAGCAAGAAAATAGTTCTGACGATCTAGGCCAAGCCGATTTTCTTGAACTTATGGTTACGCAATTGCAGAACCAAGATCCATTTGAACCTCTACAAAGTGGAGAGTTTATAGGGCAACTTGCACAGTTTGGTACTGTTTCTGGTGTTGGTGAATTAAACAATTCATTTAGTGCTCTTTCGAGCTCATTGATTTCAAGTCAATCACTTGGGGCAACAAATTTGATAGGAAAAAATGCATTAATCCCATCGGATAGCTTGAGTTTAAAAGAAGGTGAAATAGCAAGAGGAGCAATTGGGGCAAATGCGCCTGCGAGTAATGTAAACGTTAATATTTTTGATGAAGCAGGGAATCTAGTTAAAAGTCTACCTATTGGTGTTGTTAACGACGAATTGCAAGATTTTTCTTGGGATGGAACAGATGCGAGTGGAAACCAAGTGTCAGATGGAGAATATTTCTTTTCTGTAGTGGGTACCCAAGGCGATGATAGTGTTGCATTAGATACCTACGCATATAAACAGATTGAGAGTGTTTCGTTAGGACAAAATTCTAATTCAGTCCGCTTAAATGTTGAGAATGGAGGAGAACTGAAAATCTCTGAAATATTAAAGATTGAATAAGTAAAGTTAAAATATATTTGTTAATTAAAAAGGGAGAATTATTATGCCATTTGATATTGCACTTACAGGACTAAATGCAGCGCAAAACGATTTACAGGTTATATCGAATAATATAGCCAATAGTGAAACTACAGGTTTTAAACGTTCAAGAGCAGAATTTGCAGATTTATATGCTACATCTCAATTTGGTACATCAAGCAATGCTATTGGACAAGGTGTTCAAGTTGCATCAATTTCTCAGCAGTTTACTGATGGCGACATTACCTTCACCGATAACTCGTTAGACTTAGCAATTTCTGGCGGCGGCTTTTTTGTATTAAGTGATGGTGGTTCGCAAACATTTTCTCGTGCTGGCGCATTCCAAGTAGATAACCTTGGAAATATTGTTAATTCATCTGGTAGCCAGTTGGTTGGTTTTCAGGCCGATAGCAGTGGAAATTTAACGGGTGCTCAGGGACCACTAGCGATTAATCGTTCAAATATAGCACCTAATGTAAGCAGCTTAATAAATATAGATGCAAATATTGATGCATCTGAGCCAGTCCTGCCTGCATTTTTAATTGGGCCAACGAGTGTTCCAGATGCTGGTACCTATAATCATGCAACTTCTTATACAGTGTTTGATTCCTTAGGTGGTGAGCATGTTACTACTAACTATTTTAGAAAAGATAATGCAAATGATTGGCAAGTGTTTCAGCATGTAGATAACGCGCAAATATCAGGCCCTGATGTATTAACGTTTGATGCATTCGGAGCACTTAGTGCGATCAATGGAACAGCAGGTCAAACCACTACAACTTCTGCTGCATTTACCCCTGGAGGCGTCGGTGCTCCAACCACATTTACGGTTGATTATGGTGACATTACGCAATTTGGTGGTGGTTTTGGTGTGAGTGCAATTGATCAAAACGGTTATGCAACAGGTCGTTTAAGTTCACTAGACTTTGACCCTTCAGGTACTTTGTTTGCTCGTTATACGAATGGGCAATCCTTAACTTTAGGGCAGGTTGCACTAGCTAATTTTGCAAATTCACAAGGTTTGCGTCCTACAGGTAATTCAGCTTGGTCAGAGTCTTTTGCATCGGGGCAACAGCTTATAGGAGTACCTGGTTCAGCAGATTTGGGTTTGATTCAATCAGGCTCATTAGAGGAATCTAATGTTGATGTAACGGGTGAATTAATTAATTTGATTCAAACGCAACGAAATTTTCAAGCGAATGCACAGGTAATTGGAACAGCAGACACAATTACTCAAACCATTATCAATATTCGTTAATAGTTAACTAAAGGTTTAAATCATGGATCGCTCATTGTATGTAGCTATGAATGGAGCAAAGCAGGTGCAGCTTCATCAAGCAACTAATACTAATAATCTTGCGAACGCTAGTACCACTGGATTTAAGGCAGACTTTGATGCATTTAATAGTTTGCCAGTAATAGGTCCTGGTTATGAAAGTCGTATTTATAACCAAGATGAACGAAGTGGGATCGATTTTTCTGGTGGTGCGTTACAACACACTGGAAGGGAGCTTGATATTGCAGTAAGCGAAAATGGTTTTATTGAAGTTCAAGCGCCTGATGGAAGTAGTGCTTATACCCGTGCGGGTGATTTGCATACCACATCAGCGGGTTTGTTAGAGACAGGTGCAGGTCATCCTGTGATAGGAAATGACGGACCGATTGCATTACCTCCATTTGAAAAACTTGAGATAGGTGCAGATGGGACTATTTCAATTTTACCTGTAGGTCAGGAAGCAACAACTTTGGCAACAATTGATCGCATTAAGTTAGTTAATGCTGATGCAGAAGTGCTTGTTAAAGGCGAAGACGGGTTGTTAAGGGCGGCTCCCGATGTGTCTCTTGAGGCGGATGCATCGGTTGCTGTTACATCAGGTGTGTTGGAGTCTAGTAATGTAAATACGGTTTCAGAATTATTAGATATGATCGAATTAACAAGGAATTTTGAGCTGCACGTTAAAATGATGCAAGCAATTGAAGAAAATGATTCTGCTACAACGCAGTTACTAAGAGTTAATTAAAATAAAAATTACATATAGGAAACTAGTATGAGTAGTACAGCACTTTGGAATGCAAAAACAGGTTTGGATACACAGCAAACACGAATTTCAGTGATTGCTAATAATTTGGCTAATGCAAATACAACTGGATTTAAAAGTGATCGTGCAGTTTTTGAAGACCTTATTTATCAAACGGTACGGCAGCCAGGAGCGCAATCATCTCAGGACACACAATTTCCTACTGGTTTGCAAGTAGGTACAGGTGTACGTCTAGTCGCAACAGAAAAATTATTTACTCAAGGAAATTTAACGCGAACAGGTGGTTCTTTAGATCTTGCAGTACAAGGTAATGGGTTCTTTCAAATTTTACAGCCAGATGGAACCATTGGTTATACCCGTGACGGAACCTTTACATTAGACTCGACTGGCCAAGTTGTAAACTCGAGTGGCTATGTGTTGCAACCATCAATTACGATTCCTCCTAATGTGGTTAATATTACCGTTGGCGCAGATGGAACCGTGTCTGCGCAAACTAGTGGAAGCGCAGCGTCAACACAAGTAGGAAATATTCAATTAGCAAGTTTTGTAAACCCAACAGGTTTGCAGGCGCGTGGGGGGAATTTATTATTTGAAACAGCTGCTTCAGGAACTCCGCAAATTGGTACTCCCGGAACTAATGGCTTAGGCCAACTTGATCAAGGGTCGTTAGAGACATCCAACGTTAATATAGTAGAAGAGTTAATAAACATGATCGAAACGCAAAGAGTATACGAAGTTAACTCACGAGCGATTGAAACTATCAGTAGCATGCTTGAATTTGCTAACAACACAATATAATTAAAATAATAATATGAAATATATTTTCGTCATTCTTTTTTTGATTAGTATCGCATCTGGCTGCTCTTCAGTCGGAAGTCTAAAAAATCCTGAATATGCACCTAGTGATGCAATGATTCCAGAGGCAAAAACAACTGTAGATGGTGCTATTTATGATGCATCTTCTAATTTGTTTTTATTTGAAGATGTCAAAGCAAGAAGAGTAGGTGACTTGATTACTGTGGTGCTAGAAGAAAGTATTAATGCATCAAAATCTGCAAGTACAGAAGCTGATAAGGAATCTACTATAGGCTTGCCTGCGCCAACCTTGTTTGGTAAAGATAATCGTTTAAATGAAATAGTAAATGATATTGAATCTAGTCATGAGTTTAATGGTGAAGGTGAAACTACACAAGAAAATAGTATTGAAGGCAATATTACGGTAATGGTTCACCAAGTTTATCCTAATGGATACTTGCTTGTTAAAGGTGAAAAATTAATTGAACTAAATGAAGGTAGTGAGGTTGTGCGAATTTCTGGAATAGTACGTCCTACAGACGTCACTACGGATAATACGGTCTTGTCAAATCAAGTAGCGAATGCGCAAATTACCTATAAAGGTAAAGGTATCGTAAGTGATAGCAGTAAGGCAGGTTGGTTAACAAAATTCTTTTTCTCTGCAGTGTGGCCCTATTAAATACTATGAAAATATCAAAAATAATTAGTTTAAGCCTCATGCTTGTTACATTTTTAGCATCGAGTAATGTTAGTGCAGAAAGAATCAAAGATATTTCTTCTTTTGCTGGAGTTCGTAGTAATCAATTATTAGGCTATGGATTGGTAGTCGGCTTAGATGGTACAGGCGATCAGACTTCACAAACTCCTTTTACTATTCAGAGTTTAAAAAGTTTTCTAAAACAATATGGCGTTACAATACCGCCAGATATTAATCCACAATTAAAGAATGTAGCTGCAGTAACGGTTCATGCGGAACTATCGCCATTTGCTAAGCCTGGTCAAAATATAGATATAACCGTTTCTTCATTAGGTAACGCCAAAAGTTTACGCGGTGGTAGTTTATTGTTAACTCCATTGCGTGGTATTGATGGCCAAGTATATGCGATTGCCCAAGGTAACCTTGTTGTAGGCGGGTTGGGAGTGCAAGGAAGTGACGGGTCTAGTATTAGTATTAATATACCTAGTGCAGGACGAATTCCAAATGGTGCTAGTGTAGAACGCGCTGTACCTTCTCCATTTGCAACGAGTGATGAACTGTATTTGAATTTACATGCAGCTGACTTCACAACTGCTAAGCGTGTACAAATGCGTATTAATAAACATTTTAAACAAAATGTTGCCTATGCAGTAGATGCGGTGACGATAAAAGTAGATGCGCCATTAGATACGGTGTCTAGAGTTTCGTTTGCAGCAGATTTGGAGAATATTGAGTTAATACCTGGTGAGGCAGCAGCAAAGGTAATCGTCAATTCTAGGACAGGTACGGTTGTCATCGGTTCTAATGTTAGCGTGTCACCTGCGGCAGTTACTCATGGTAGTTTGGCAGTAACGATTACTTCTGATCCTTTGGTAAGTCAGCCTAATGAGTTTTCGGATGGAGAAACCGTCGTTGTCGATCGAACTAATATTGAAATTGAGCAAGAAGCAAATCGCATGTTTGTGTTTGGACCAAGTGTAACGCTAAATGAAATTGTTCATGCGGTGAATCAGGTGGGTGCCGCGCCGGGAGATCTGGTAGCTATTTTAGAGGCGCTTAAACAAGCTGGTGCGTTACGTGCTGAACTCGTTATTATTTAAAAATGGAATTTGTATAAATGGAATCTCAGCTTGACGTAGCTAAGACACTTAGTAGTCTTGCACAAACTAAACAACTAGGCGGCAATGGTAGTGCTTCCGATCTCGGTGATGCAGCACAGAAATTTGAAGCGTTCTTTATCCAATCGATGCTTAAAAGTATGCGTAGCGCTTCCTTGTCTAGCGGATTGCTAGATAGCGACAAGTCAGATTTCTATAGAGACTGGCATGATCAACAGCTTGCAACTGATTTGGCATCTAAAGAAACATTTGCAGTTGCTAAATTACTGCAACGTCAGTTTGCGGGACAGCCTGCTGATGCGACACTTGATGTGAACTTGAAAATAGATCCATTATTTCGGCGCAGTTCGATTTCCTCGCTTGGAGCGCCAGATTCCCAAGAAGCTACCACTCAAGTGGCATCTCTTGGTATATCTAGTGGCAGTACTGGTGGACCAATTAATACCACACTAAAACAAATAGTTACTGATGAAATTCAAGAAACTAGCGGTATAACAAGCACTTATGAGCTGTCTGCTCCTGAGCAGTTTGTTCAAGAAATTTATCCGTATGCTCATCAGGCCGCTACAAAATTGAATACATCTGCCGATGTATTGGTTGCAATAGCAGCATTAGAGACAGGCTGGGGTTTGCATAGACCTCAAGCTGGTTATGGACAAGATTCCCATAATTATTTTGGGATTAAAGCGAATAATTGGCAAGGCCCAGAGGTTACGAATGTAACGCACGAATTTGATGGTGAGAAAACGATTAAGATTCAAGATAAATTTAGAGTATATGAAACGCCTGCAGATTCATTTAACGATTTTGCAGAGTTTTTGTTAAGTAATCCGCGCTATCAAGATGCGATCAGGAATGCTAGCGATGTAAAAAGTTTTGCAGCAGAGCTACAAAAAGCAGGTTATGCGACGGATCCAAACTATGCCAAAAAGATAAATTCGATTATGGATGGGAGCATTCTAAAAAATGCAATACATTCTTTGAATGAGCAGGCATCAGCTGGTGATGTAACCTCTGAATATCAAGCAAAAAATACTCACTAAGATAAAGAGATTGAATCGTGGTAGACGCATCAAGAGTAGCTATAACAGGATTGCAAGTATTCCAACGTGCGCTTGCGACTACTTCTAATAATGTAGCGAATGTAGGTACTGAAGGATATACGCGTCAACGTGTTGATATAACTTCGCGCCCATCACAAAGATTTGGAGACGGATTCTTTGGAAGTGGAGCAAGAGTTTCAAGTGTACAGCGTATCGAAGATCAGTTCCTAAATGCGCGTGTACAATCTAGTTCATCAGATGTTGCACGTTTAGACTCTTATTTAAGTTTAATAAATCGTGTAGAAAACCTAGTATCCGGATCTCAAGGTGGTTTGGATAATGCGTTTCAAAACTTTTTTAATAGTTTGCAAGATCTTTCAAATGATCCTGCCTCTATACCGGCTCGACAAGTTGTTCTAAGTAACTCAGATACGCTAGTTGCACGTTTTAAAGATTTAGATGCTAGTTATAACGATATCAATAAGGAAATTAATACACGATTAAGAGGTGATCTGAATGATATCAATAGTCTTACCAGTGGAATTGCGGATTTAAATAAAGCAATTGTAGCGGCTAGTGCTACTACATCTGGTGAAGGTGTGCCAAATGACTTAGTGGATCAAAGAAATGTTTTAATCGGAAGATTATCAGAACGCCTTTCAGTCAATACAGTAGAGCTAAGCGATGGTTCGGTGAATGTATTTATTGGTGGTGGTGAATCAGTAGTGATCGGTAATTTATCAAGAGATTTATCTGCTATAAATGACCCGGCTAATCCTGGTGAGTTGCTGGTTGGGATCAATGTAGGGCCGAGTACATTTGATATTACCGATAAAATCACCGGTGGTAGTGTAAGTGGCTTGTTAGATTTTAGGTCTGAACAACTTGGTCAAATTCGAAACCAGACGGGTCGATTAGCGCTAGTGTTAGCAAATGAATTTAATGCTCAACATCAAGCTGGATTAGATGCTAATGGTTCTGTGGGCGGGCAGTTTTTTGCAACTTCTGCACCGCAAACCTTAGCGAATCAAAATAATAATGGTACAGCAACAGTAACTACTAGTATTACCGATATCAGCCAGGTGACAACTTCGGATTATGAATTAAATTTCGATGGTGCAAACTTTACCTTAACAAGACTAAGCGACGGTGTTAGTACTAGCGCTGCGTCTGGGCCATTTAATATTGATGGTATACAGGTAGATATCGCTGGAGCAGCGTCAGCAGGCGATAGTTTCTTGATTCAGCCAACCAGAAATGGTGCTGCGGGTATTAGCGTGTTACTAACTAATACTAGTCAAATTGCTGCAGCATCTCCAGTACGTAGTCTGGAAAGTACTGCAAACTTGGGTAATGGAGTAGTTACTTCGCCAGAAGTACTGGATGTAAATAATGCAGATCTATTCGATACGGTTGAGATTCGATTTAATACACCAGCAACTACTTTTGATGTTGTAAATGTAACGGATGGCGCAACGATAGCAGTCGGTGTTGCGTATTCAAGCAATGCAAATATTGATTTTAATGGAATCCGCGTACAAATTCAGAATCAGCCTGAAGCAGGTGATGTATTTACAATAGAACAAAATACAGGTGGTATTGGTGATAATACAAATGTGGTTGCTTTACTGGATTTGCAAACATCGCAAACAGTGGGTGGCACTGCAACGTTACAAGAAGGGTACGGTTCTTTGGTGAGTCAAATTGGTACTATTAGCCGGCAAACCAGTATTAGTAGTCAAACACAGCAAGCACTTTTTGATCAAGCTGTACAGGCGCGCGATAGTGTTTCAGGCGTTAATCTTGATGAAGAAGCCGTAGATTTAATTAGGTATCAACAAGCATATCAGGCGGCTGCCCAAGTGATCGCTACATCCAATACCTTATTTGATACATTTTTAGCTGCTGTTCGAAGGTAAAAATAATGACTAGAATTACTACAGCTTATTTATTTCAAAAAACTGCAGTAGATATTGCCAAGCAGCAATTTGAAATTTCAGAAGTTCAAAATCAGATAGGTACGGGCAAGCGCATTAATAAACCTTCAGATGGTCCAGCAGAAACCGCAAGAATTATAGATTTAAACCAAGCGATTGGCAGTATTGATCAATTTCAGCGCAATGGTATTTTTGCTAATCAACGTTTAGGGTTGGAAGATGCAACACTTTCGAGTGTAAATAATTCATTGCAACGTGTTAGAGAGTTAGCTTTACAGGCTAATAGTGGTAGTCAAACTGGTGAGACGCGTGCAATTATTCGTGCAGAGGTAGAGCAAAGACTAGAAGAATTACTTGATTATGCCAATGCACGTGATGGAAATGGAAACTATTTGTTTTCAGGTTCTAAAAGTCGTACGGAGCCATTTACACAAACTGCAGCAGGTGTAGCGTATAATGGTGATCAAAATCAGCTTACATTAAAAATATCTAATAATCGCACTATTGTTTCTTCGGAGTCTGGTTATGATATTTTTGTCAATATAAAAAATGGAAATGGAGACTTTGTTACATCATTAGATGTAGCTAATTCGGGTAATGGGGTAATTACAGTCGGATCGGTCATAGATAATGCTGCATTCCAAGCTAATGACTTTAGTATTACTTTTACCTCGCCAACAACCTTCGATGTTGTCAATAACACCACTGCTACTACTATTCTGGCTGGTCAGAATTACGTTTCAGGTCAAGCTATAAGTTTCAATGGTGCTGAAGTTTCTATAATTAGCACTAACACAGCAAATTCAGGTGCAAACAATCCAACATTAAAACTTTATAGGTCAGGCGTATTATCAGGTGGTTTTGGACAAGGTGGGTTGCTTGAATTTGCAGGACAAAACGCTTCAGGTACAGAAAAAACTTATGCCACAATATCAGGAGACATTTTTGATACTACAGCATCTAGTGAAGATGGTTATTTAACATTTAAAACCATGCAGGCAGGAACTTTAACTGCGGCTATGGAAATTGACCATCAAGGCAACGTGGGTATTGGTACGACTTCACCAACTGAACTGGTCGAAATTTCAGCTAATGCTCTGCATCGACTTTTAATTACTGCAACAGATACTACCATGACAAATGGTGCTGATTATGGCGGTATTGGGTGGGAAACAAACGATGCCTCACAAACTGGTCTTACTACATGGGAAATATTCCAAGAAGCTTCTGGAACAACTGGAGAGGTTGATTTAGTTTTTGATTATAAAGGTACTGAGGCGGTTAGGTTAGATACATCAGGCAATGTTGGAATTGGTACTGCTATTCCCGATGGAAATTTACATGTTAGTTCAAGCTCTGCTGGTACTGTTACAGCAACAACTGATGCTAATGAGTTAGTTTTAGAATCATCTTCTAATGTTGGCATGACTTTCTTAACTGGCAGTGGTTCTGTAGCTAGAATTAGATTCGGAGATGCAGACTCAAACGCTAGAGGTAATATATTTTATAACCACTCTGATGATTCATTAGGAATACAAACAGCGGGTTCTACTGTTATGTCTATTGATAGCACAGGCATAGACGTAACAGGTGAAGTTCAAGCAGATACATTAGATATAGACGGAACAGGTGATATTTCAGGCAATTTAAATATAGGTAATGTCTTGGGTGTTAGACAGGCTGGTACAGGAGATGCAGCAATAAAATTAGGACAGGATAGAGCTGCCGATGGTAACAGCTATCTTGATTTAATTTCAGATGCTACAAACCCGTTTGGTTTTAGAGTAATAAGAGTCCCTGGTGTTAATGGAGCTGCAAATTTACAACAAGCTGGTACTGGAGACTTCAGAATCAAAACAGCTGATGCTGCTGATATAGTTTTCCAAACAAACAGTACTGAAAAAGCTAGGATTTTATCAACAGGCGGTATAACCTTTAATGGAGACACAGCTACAGCCAATGCACTTGACGATTATGAAGAAGGTACTTGGAGACCTACAATAGCAGGTCAAACATCAGCAGGAACTTACACTTATGGCGAAAATGCAGGTGTTTATACAAAGATAGGAAACCAAGTAACTTGCACATTTTACATTGTAAATATAACAGAAGTGTCAGCAGGAAGCGGAAATCTAATAATTAATAATTTTCCATTTACAGCAGCCAATGTTACAGCAGGAACTATTATGGATTATTACTGGGGTAATTGTAACCTTGAACATTTTAATGTGAACGATGCTACAGTAAATATTGCTGTTGGAATGGATGCAGGAACGACCAACTGTTTATTTTGGGAAACATTAGATAATAATGTAAATGGTATTATAGCCGTTACAGACCTTTCTGTGTCAGGAGATGCTGATATTTGGGGTCAGGTAACATATAGAACAACTTAAAAATTATATCTAGTGGATGCTAGGTAAGGAGTAAAATAAAATGAGTTTAACTAAAGAAATAATAGAAGATAAAATTGAAGTGGTTGGTGAGCATAAAGCTGTACAAGTCAGAAGTGCCACTGTCGTAAAAGAAGATGGAGTTGAGCTAACTCGTTCTTATGAAAGAAAAAGATTAGTTCCCTGCATTAAAAATGAAACATGGGAAGATACCGATATTTCAGGTGAGTCTTCACAAGTACAAGGCATTTGTAACGCTGTATGGACTGATGAAGTTAAAACAGCGTATAAAAATTATGTAGATGCTAACACACCAGTTGGGGGAGAATAACATGGCAATATCATATGGATGGAATGTAAACACAATAGACGTATACCCTACTGAAGGAGACTACACTGATGTTATTTATAACGTACACTGGCGTTTGAACGCTACTGATACTGAGGTAGATGCAGAGGGCAATCCCTACACAGCATCTGTTTATGGTACTCAGTCTTTAGATACATCTGACCTATCAGGCTTTATAGACTTTGACAGCGTAACTTCAGCAGAGGTGCAAGTTTGGGTCGAGAGTGCAATGGGTGAAGAAGAGGTGCAATCTTTAAAAGATGGTCTTGATGCAAACATTGCAGGGCAAATTAATCCAACAAGCGAAACAAAAACTTTAGTAGCGTAATATGGAATACATTGTAAACATTATTAACACAACAACATTTATAGTTTGCCTAGCAAGTATTGTTGCTAACTTTACACCATCAACAAAAGATGATTTGTTTATTTCTAAAGTTGGTAATTTAATACATTTACTGGCTTTAAACTTTAATATTAAAAGATAAGTGAATGGCATTATTCCCAATTACTCCACCCGCAGGCATAGTCAAGAACGGAACTGATTATGGCAACAAAGGTCGTTGGGTTGACGGGAATTTAGTTCGCTTTGAAAATGGCTACCTTAAACCTATAGGTGGCTGGACAAAACTTAAAGCCACAGCATTAGATGGCGCACCCATTGGGATGTACGCCTACAACGATAATCTGGGCCAACCAATATTAGCAGTTGGTACAAGAGAAAAGGTGTATGTTTTATACGACAACACCTGGACTGACATCACACCAGTCGGTTTTGTTAATGATGCAAGTAACGACCCTCTTGGTTTTGGTGCATATCATTACAATGTTGAAGACTATGGTGATGCTCGTTCACAATCAGGTTTACCTTTAGATTCAGGTCATTTTTCTTTTGACAACTGGGGTGAACATTTAAACTTCTGTTTTTCTGGCGATGGTAAGATTTATCAATGGCGACCTGATTCAGCAGGTGGATCACCCGATACCATAGCCACAGTCGTATCTAATGCACCCACAGGCAATCAAGCGATTATTGTTACCAACGAAAGACACTTGGTAGCTATAGGTTCAGGCGGAGATCCAAGAAAAATTGCTTGGTCAAATAGAGAAGATAATACTAACTGGACATCTAAAGCTACTAACACCGCAGGTGATTTACAAATACCTACAGGTGGCAGAGCCATAGCCGCAGCCTCATTTGGCAATGACATTATTATTTTTAGTGATACTGGTATTAGCAGAATGTTCTATGCAGGTTCACCATTTGTTTATGGTATCGCTGATGCTGGAACTAACTGTAAAGCAGTCAGCGTAAAAACCATTGTACCAGCAGGTAATTTCTTAGGATGGATGGGTGAAAACTCTTTCTTTGTTTACGATGGTACTGTTAGAGAAATACCATGCG
>WLWG01001441.1_pt1 | contig 21443 bp, 31 predicted proteins | sample 6712871 | NCBI WGS metagenome assembly WLWG01 (sample SAMN12718693, study PRJNA515312) | sponge metagenome | isolation source: marine sponge | host: Mycale hentscheli | place: New Zealand: South Island, Marlborough, Capsize Point | collected 2003-05-01
GGTTTCTGGTTCGAATCCAGGAGTAGACAAAAAAAATTTTTATTTTGTAAAAAATGGTGGTGTCCTAGTTCCACTTCGGTTGTATTGTTTTCAGTTGAGGGGTTTCTTGCCTTTGGCGTCCTTTCCCTTGAGGAGTCCTTGGCAGTGGTCGCAGCCTGTGAGAAGGTGTCTTCGCCAGTTGATGGGGTTGCTGCAGCTTTTGCATATAGGGTCTTGGCATCGGATACATGCGGTTGTAGCGTCGCTTCCGCAGCAGATGCATTCTCCTAGATCCTCGTCGGTAGATTCTTGGTCAGAAATTATGACGTCATCGAAGAGGGTATTCATGGTGTTAAAGAATACGAAGTGGATTCTTACACATTTTTTTCAGCCGGGGCCGGAAAGTTATGTAGGTAAAAATGGGGTCAGAGGGATAAGGAGGAATATTTCTGGGGACTCTTGGGGGACTTGGGATATGAAATAAGTGTCAGTGACAATTTATGAAATTATTTTTTTAATATTTTCGATGACGAGTTTTTTGAAGAATGGGGAATTTGACATGTCTTTTTTGAATTGTGTGAGGTTGTTAATTTGTAGTTCAGAAGATAATTTGGTAAGTACATGTATGATGAACATATGTTTGTAAGGAATAATGTTGTGATAATCAATTAATGAATCTTCTATGTAACGTTTTAGTAAATTATCGTTGTAGATAAGTAATGTTCCGAATTGTTTGTAATTGTAAGTGTAAGTTGGGTGGCTATAAAAGTATAAGAATGCAAATGAAGTAAAAATTTTTTTTGGGTGGTGGTAGGTGGCGATTGCGTATATAATTTTGCAGGTGTAGGAGAGCATTATTTTGTCCATACCGGAGTGGCATTCTTTGATGATTAGTGCGATGGCGTCAGCAGGGAGGTGGAGGAAAGTAGTGGGTGAATTCATTTTAGAAAATTTTAATTATGGAAGAATTTGGGTTCCCCCATATGTTTTTTGGGTTATGATTTCGAAAGATAAGTGTCGGTCTGAAATGTTATTAGTTCCCGGGTCGAGAGTGAATTTGAGTTGAGCGCCAGCGAGAACGTTCAGTGCGATGTAATGGCCTGAAAGGGTTCCGTGAGTGACGACTTCGGTTTCCAGAATAGCTTGAGGTTTTGGGTCGTAGTGGGAGTCGGCGGCTGAGAGAGATTTGAATACGCCGGTTTGGGCAAGAGTATCCATTTCGACATCGAATATTACGAAGGTGGTGCCGCCACCTGTTTCGACGACGCTACCACCGACGTTTATATGGACAAGATCGCAGTCTTCTTGGAGGACGAGTAGGGTGTCGGAGCCGCCGGCGTAGGCCCAGTTTTCGAGTACGATGGTGGTGAGGGAGTAATTTTGACCAGCGTCTTTTGAGAGGGTTTCTTTGATGGTGGCAGTGATGTTATTATCGATGGAGAAGAATGATGATTTGGTATCAGTTTGTAGAGAAGCGATATCTGTGGTATTGGTTGAGATGTTTGTCGTATTAGTGGAGATATCGGTGGCGTTGGTGGAGATGGCGGCAGCATTAGTGGCGATATTTGTTGTATTGGTATCGGCGGTGGATTGGGCGGAGGCGGCGTCAAACTGGGGTCTGACATCGCCTTGTTTTGTGAACAAAAGGTTGGACATATTGGTGGATTTTTTAAATTGACGTTTTGGTAGTAAATATGGATATACCGGAGGAGGAGTTACTGCAGATGTGTGAATTACAATATCCAGGTATTATTAAGGATTTTGTAGAAAATGTTTTGCAAGATCCAGGTATTTATAATGAAAAGGCGAAAATGTATGCGGCAATGTGGATAAAAGCGAATGCGGAGAGTGCTAGTAGCTCAGACGAAGAAAATATTGGGTGATGTTGGATGTGTTGAAGTAGTGGTGCGGTGATTTGAGTTCAATGAAAAGTCGATGAATCAAAACTCCGCCCCGCTGCTTTAGCACGTTTGATATCGTTTAATATTTTTTTTCAGGATGAGTGACGTTGAAAACTATTGTAAAGGGTGGAGTCGGGAAAGGGTTTTGAAGTATAATGAGTATTCTCATCATCAGTTTAATTGTGAGATGAAAGATGTGATTTATAATATTGTAATAATGTCTAGTACATTTTACAAAAATGAAAGTGGTGTGTTTCAGAAGAATGTGGAATTTATGCGAAAAAAGTATGGACCGTTCCCTGAAAGTTTGGTGAAAAAGGCAAGGTGGTGGTCTGTGAATAAGTGGAGTCGTGAATGGGCAGGGAAACATTATGAAAACCCGTGGATGTAAGCGCCGTCTCTGATTGGTAGTTGAAATTTCTGTCGGGCGTTGATTGGAAGTTTGAATCAATGAACTTGGGAATGAAAAAAATATTTTTTATTTTTGGAACACGGTCATGGTCATGATTGGGGAGAGGAGAGACGTGAAATTTTTTGATTCGTGTTTCGGAATTGGTTTTGAAAAATGGCTGCGGTTCCACAAAGAGTGCGAGCAGGGGGACGGCGTGTGGCAGATTTCACGGGTGAAGAGATTCATGCGGGGTTAGTTGCGGGAGGGGATTTGTTAAGAGGAGCGCCTGCGGGGAACAGGGTGGTGGGTGGATTTCCTGTTGGTTTGTTAGCTGATGATGCGAACAGGGCGGTGGCTGAATTTAATTTGGTGAATCAGCCGTTACCGAGGGGGGTGCGAAACATTCCACCGAATTTGAGTGTGTTGTTTACGAGAGCGAGGTGGAGGGATGGGGTAACGAAGAAGTTTAATGCGGATGGGATGAATTTGCAGCAGTTACGTAATTTGTTAGGAGATCAGAGAAGATGGTTGGTGAGGGGTTTTTTGGCGGATCCGGTGGAAGGGGTGTTTGACCCAGATGCGGTGGCGAGAGGGCATCGGTTGATTATACCGATATTTTCGAGATTGGATCTTTTTATGGATTTGGTGAGGGATGAAAGTGATCCGCGAAGGTTGGTGATTCTTGGGTCGGTATTTCTGACACCGATACCGTTAGTGGAGGTGAATGTGAGGAGAGGAGTGAGAGCCCGCAGGCCGAGGGGAAGGGGGTTCAAAGATGTGTTAGTGAGAGAAGTGTGGAATGGGGAACTGGGTATCTATGTACCAAATGGAATTGGAGAGTGTTTGGTGGATGCTATAATGTTTGGAGCGGGTAGAATTGTTCCAAATTTCGATCATGGTGGAGGAAGGGGGTTGATTAAGAATGGTTTAGAAAATGTGGTACAACGTATGAGGAAAAGGGATCGAGATGCGTATCGAAAAAGAGGAGCAACAATTAATCTCATGAGAAAGATAGAAGAGGTGGTGTTGCGGCCGAGAGGTGTTGGGATTTATTCTGTGTTACCTCGTAAAAACATATTGAATGGAACGTGGCAGTGGGGGTCTGATCAAATAAGGGAGCAAGAGTTTGGTATGATGGCTATTGCGAGGATTAAGTATGACGGGAGATTGTTGAAGCTTGGGGATAATCATTTGAATGAGGACAATTCGATATTTCATTATATATGGTTGGATTATGATAAGTATATTATGGGGGATGGGTCTGTGGAAGAGAAGATTAATGCGATAGAATCCTGGACCAAAGCGTGGATGGAGATGTGTAAAGATGGGATAGAAAACGATATGCAAGTATTGGTGTTTTCTGAGAGGAGGGTGCAACAAGCATCAGGAGTGTTTGCGGAAAAAAGAGCAGAGTTAGCGAAATTGAGGAGGGAGCGGCGTGAGGGAAATGTGTTGTTGGAGATTGATTACGGAGAAGGGAGCAGACCTAAACCGCCGATATTTGAGTTTGTATTTGATATCGAAACTGTTATGGATGCTAAAGAGATCGTGGTATTGGAAAAGGAGTTGTGGATATCGAGGGAAGAAGCGTATGATTTGGAGGAATTTAGTGGTTTAAAGTATGAAGCGGATGTGGAAGGGGACAAGGTCCATTGTCCGGTTATGGTGGCTTATACTGGTGTGAGTTGGGATACGGGTCTTGATATGCCTGTGTTTAAAGGAGAAGGGTGTTTGGAAAAAATGGTGGAGAATTTGGAAGCGACGTACTGTGATGTTCGTAACACGCGGTTGTATCTTTATGCGCACAATGCCAAGGGCTTTGATTCCTATATATGTCTTCAGCATATTCGTAAGTGGAAGTTGAAATCGATATTGAGGACGCCTACGGGGATATTAAGTTTGAGTTGGAGGTTGAAGAACAATTGTGAATTGGTTTTGAGATGTACGTTGGCGCATATTCCGTGTAGTTTGAGATCGGCATGTCAGAGTTTTGGAGTACCGGAAGAATATCGTAAGAAGGATTTCAATTTTGATGATGTGACTCGAGAGAATTACGATACGGTGACGCAAGACGGATTGGACATGGAAACGTATTTGAGATACGATGTTTTATGTCTGCAGTATATTTTCAAAGCTCTGGACAAGGAGTATCGTGAGATGTTTGAAGAAAGTACGAGTTATGATCGATCTTCGTTCATACGACTGAAATGCACATCTTCTGGAATGGCGACTTTTCTGTTTGAGAAGTTGTACCAACAGAGGACAGTGGAAGTTCCGATTTTATATCCGTTACGAAAAATGATTCGGCAAGCGATGCGAGGAGGCATGTGTTGTGCGTATTATCAGTGTTACGTGAATAAGTTGGCTTCAGATTTTGCGAAGAATGGTTTCACAGATCGTTCTTTATATGGATTGAGGAGTCTGGACGCGAATTCTTTATATCCGGCTATGCAAAGTAAGGCGGTTCCTATTGGATATCCAGAATATCTTTCGGAGGCAGATGTGGTTTTTTTGAAGACGGATATACGGAAAGATGATTTCAATGTGGATGACATAGTATTTGGATTCGTGTGGGTGGAAGTTACGTCATGTTGTGAATCGGTATTTCCGTATACGAGTTATCGATTGAAGAATGGGGGTCTGATGTATACGAGGTTATCAACGAAAGATGTTATATTGGAAGAGAAAGATAATTTGGATATGTCTCAATTTCGAGCGGATGGGAAGTATTTGGTATCAATATTTGACATGGCGGTGATGATGATGTTGAAAATCAAATTTATTACCGGGGATGGTATTATCTGGGCGCAAATGGAACCGATTTATAAGAATATTATCGTTATTCTTTACGAGCAGAGAAAAGAAGCGAAGAGGTTGGGGCAAGATGCAAAGCAGTTTGCTTTGAAAGTAATGATGTGTTCTTTGTACGGGCGAACTCTGATGAGGGATATTACGACTGAAGATAAGATATGTCAGATTCAAAAGGAAGGTGGTGATGTGGAAAATCGTTATTATTTCAACGTACCCGATACGAGGTTGCAAAAGTCGGTGAAGTGTGTGGAATTGTTACCGGATGATACATTGGGGATTGTTCAATACGAGGCAGAAGCAGGAGAGACGGTGGGGGAGAAGTCACCGTTGCAAATTGGAGCATGTATTTTGGCAAGGGCAAGGCATCATATGGTGTATTCGTTATATCAAGCGTCGAAGCAGAGTGAACGCACGTTTCAACAAATGCAAAAGATGGTGTATTATCAGGATACGGATTCCTATTACGTGGAAGATGAAGTGGTTGAGGCATTTGAAGCGGCTGGGTTGTTGGGAAAGGAACTGGGTAAATTTAAGTCGGAGCAAGGGGACGGGCGGATTATTAATTTTTTTTCGCCGGGTCCTAAGATGAAGCGAGTGTGGGTGAAGCATCCGGAGAAACCGGACGATTGGGAAAAGAGGACGTGGGTAGGGGGAAATCCAGATGGACTTGTGGAGTTGGAGTGTACTTTAAAAGGATTCTGTGGAAGTTCTAAGGAAAAAGTAACGGAGGAGACGGGTGCATTTTTCGATCAGATGTTGGAAGGAGATTTCGGAGCAACTGGGGTGCAAACCAAGTGGACTCGTTCTGTATATTCTGTGAGGACGGAGAAGAATGTTCCTTATGTTGTGGAGGAGAGCAGTATTGTCAAAAGTAATGTGGAACTGCGGGCGTCGTCGGATGGGAATGTTAACAGGATGAGGTATCATTATACGACTGGTAGATATTCCCATACAAAAACTCAGTGGGAGGAAGAACGTGTTATTTTTAATAGTCTCCTTAGATATATATAAAATGCAGACAACATGGTTAAATCTTCAAAAAAAAAGAGTCGGTTTAGTGTGCCGAGTTTAGGAAAGGTGATAAAAAAGGCGGCTGGGAATGTGAAGCAGACGGCACGTACGGCTAAAGCGGCAACGCAAGTGGCGGCTACATTGGCAAATCCGGTAAATCAGGCTAAAATAGCAGTGAATGCGGCAAGAGGAAAAGGAATAGTTTATCCCGGATCAAAGTACATTGGGCCTGGAAATCCGTTACCAAAAGGGGGTTTGAAAAAGGCCAAGTCGAAAGCGGACGCGGCGGCGTATCAGCACGATCATGATTATGATAAATTACTTAAGAGAGGGGTGAAACCGAGTAGGTTGTATAGAGGTTTCAGTGATGCGGATCAGAGGTTGATAGACAGGTCGGATACGGGAACGGAGCATGGACTAGTGACTAGTCTTGGGATGCATGCAAAGAAGGCGGCGTGGAGGTTGGGGTTGACAGGGAAGAAGATAAAGGACCGCCCGGCGCTGGGAGGTCCAGATCCTAAAAAGTTGGAGAAGTAAAATTTTCTTGGAGTTAAAATGGATTTGTATAATTATAGTGATTGTAAGAGGTGTGGGTGTTATGCTGATGTTAAAAGAGGGTGTGTTCTATGTGAAAAATGTTTTGGGGAGGAACATAAGGCTCAAAAGCAAGCTTTAATTTTCATTGCGGACAACCCCTTTAAAGAAGACAAAGAGCATGGAAAAGAAAATGAACCTATTGTACAATGTTTGATGGAGATGCTTGAAAGTTTAGAAAAAATTTCGAATCAACTGGATACTCGTACAACATAACTAGATTCGAAGAAGTTGGAAGATTAAATTTCGTTGGAGTGAAAATGGATTTGGAGAAATTCAAACCTTGTGTTGTATGTCAGACTTTGCAAGACTGCAAGAAGGATTGTTTGTTGTGTCAAAAATGTTTTGAATTTGAAAGCAAAATGCAAAAAAAATATCTTGTTGAAACTGTCAAAAGTTTTGTTACAGAAGCTGAAAGTAGGGGTCACGGTCAAAAAGTGTTGATTCGACAAATCGTTGAAATGTTAAAAATCTTGGATGAATTCGAGACAGATAATGAATGATAACAAAGAGTTGATGATTTCAATGATCAGGAATTATTTTTATACTTGTAAGGATCATGACACTCTTATTTTCAAAGAAATGATGTCTTTATATTTTCAATTGATGAATAGTTAAATTTTCTATTAAAATGAATAATTATTACATTGGAGATTGCGAAATTGATTTTGTAAAACCAAAAAGAGATGTTATGGCGAATTGTCAAATATGCTCAAGAGAGTTCAATTTGAAGTGGCAAAACGCATCTATTTGTCCTGTATGTTTAGTAAACGATATTTACGGTAAAGACGATAAAGATGCCCAAAATACCGAAAGTCCCTCGGAAACCCAGCGCCCAGGAGTTAGCTTTGAGACAGGGACTAACTTTCCAGAAGACTGGATTTACCGGTGCTATAAGGCGCAACAAGAAGCAGTTGAAAGGCCTAGCAAAGGATGTGAAAAAGAAACCGACTGCGGTGGGAAAAAACACGAAGACTGCGTTAAAGATTCTGGGGGGAGTGGATCCGAAGAAGGGAAAGTCAACGGCAAAAGTGTTGAAAGCGATCCCGGGGACGGTGGGGTCAAGGTTGCGTAAAGATTTCAGTACGGCGACAGGAATTGGAGGGAAAGGAACTTTGGCTCTGACAGCTGAAAGAGGGGGACAGCTGGGAAAGAGATTTGCAAAACTTGTAAAGTAAAATGGTTTGATTTTTAAAATGGATAATTCTGAAATTGTTTTAATTTACGTCGGAGTGGTAACCATTTTGTATTGTGCCACAGCGTACGTAATTTACACTGATGGCCACTCCTGAACAAAAGTTCCGTAACAATGTATCTGACCCTACGAAGTTGTGGGTCCAAGGGTTGCAGGATGCGAGGGAGATTACATACTTACGTCAACAACTTGAAGAAGAAACGCGTTTAAAGAACAAGTGGATGGCACAAGCAAATTACCTACAAAAGGTCTTGAACTTAAAAGAAAATGAAATGAACGGTAAACCAGAAGCGAAACCTACAAGCAGCACAGATGTAGATAGTATGGAAATATAAAATGTATTCATTACTTCTTACGAGGTCGCTTTTTGGGAGGTTCAGGACCTCTTTCCAAACTTTCATTTTTCAACCTTTTTGCCATCTCTTCCAATTCCTTCTTTGTCGCTCCTCGCGAAGGACGTCGGTCTTGTTCCAATTCAATTTTGGCAGGGAGTTGGAATTCTCGTTCAACTTTTCGAATACGAGAATCGTTTCTTGTAGGTTCACGAGCTTGAGTGGTTCGAATGCGTTTTTCAGGTTTTTGTTTCAAAGATTTACCAGCTCTATGTAAAAACATAGCTTCGAAATCACCATCGTAACCGTGTCTTTGTCCTGGTTGTCTTCGAGCCCGCATTTCTTCGGTGGCTATTTTAGACCTTTGCAGGCGTTTAAAAAGTCTTTGGTCCATTTTTAGAAAAGATTATTGTTTAAGAAAAAATGAACGGCTTAAAGAGAAAACGTCAGAATGATTCTGAATGCAAATTTGAACTTGAACTAGATTTGGAGTCTAAATCAAATAAGCGCGAAAACAAGAAAATTAAAAAATCATGTGAGGGGACCCAAGATACCGGTGCTGAACCTCTTTACAGATATTTACGTAATATGACCCCAAAAAATGGCGGTACAAGTTTGGGAATGTTTGGAACTACAAGAAGCGGGAAAACATGCTTATTGGCTGGTTTACTAAATCATGTATACAACGAAGATTTTTCCGGAAATGATATTGAAAGGAAACCCATACAAGTTTTAATGACTACAAGCCCCAACGCAGAACCGTTTGAAGCTATCAAAACAGACCCCATTATTTTCGGTCAAGGACATTCAAAGGAATTTTTGAACTTTTGCAGTCAAAGCAATCGCAAGCACAAGAATCCGTTTCATTTCGTATTGGGATATGATGATGTATGTCAATTCAGACATATTGGAGAAATCACAAGTTTATTCTGTACCGAAAGAAACAATTGGTGTAGTTCACTCGTAAGCACTCAATATGCGAAATTCATTGGACCTGATATCAGAGGAAATATGAATCGTATCATATTGTTGGATTTCTTTAGCAACGAAGGTTCAATGCAAGCGTGTGAATTGTATCTCAAAGGGTTTTTACCGGAAGATTGGTCAAAGAAAAGGTGTAACGAATTTTATAGATGGTGGACAAAGCCTCGTAAAGGCACTGGATTCTTTATAGACAATTTGGACAACGCGGTTTTCGCTATTGACTCGAAAAGGTCTCTTTTAAATTTAGACGCAATTATACAACAATTTGAGTCAAAAAACAAAAAGGGGAAAGGTAAAAAAAAAATACCAAAAGAAGAAAAAGAAGAAGAATCCGAAACCGAAAATGCCTCGCAAGAAGGTTGAAAAAAAAATCGTTGACGCGATTGCGGGAAAACCTGTTGGAGGACCGCCTCTCAAAGTTCTTGATGGTGTGGCCAAGAAAGTTCTTAAGAAATCTGCTTCTCCTGCTGGCACTGGCGGCGGTCCTGTCAAACCTTCGACTCGGCCTTTGAAATTATCTTCGCGACCAGGACCGTCTCTGAGTCAAAATTTGAAAAAAGCAGCTGGTAATACAAAAGTTGCCAGAAAGGGTAAAAAGTTCAAGAAGAAAGTGAACCGTCAAGCTAAAGCACTGGGTGATATAGCAAAGGAAAGCAACAAACTTCTTAGTCCGTTTGGACTTGCACGGACAGGAGGTCCAGTTCGCTCAGCTTTGAAACGTCGCGCTGTGCGAAGTGTTCGCTAGTTTAATGTGATCTATAAATAGAAACGTTCATTTTGTATTTTCTCTTTTAATTAACGAAGATGGCGGGTAGAGGTAGACGTATTTCAGGTGTTAAGCGATCTCGACCCGAAAATCGCCAAGATGGGAGTTTATTCACATCTCGACACGGGGGTGATCGTAGCGCAGAGCGAGAGCCAGATTTCGTTAATGTGCAAGAACCCCCTGGTGGTATTCTTACTTTAGATGCTTCCAAACGAACAGGGGGTAGCTTGTATAATTTTGTACAACCGGTATCTGTAATAAGCAATGCAGGACGTGTAAGATTGAGAAAAATATTTGTAGATCATTTGTGGGATAACATCAACACGAGATGTAATACTATCAATTTTGCAGCAGCTGGAGTTCCTCTTCAAGCTACTCTTACAACAGGAATTTACACAGCGGCCAATTTAGCGCTTGAACTTACCAGTATCCTAACTGCGGCCGCTGGTGCTGCCATTACTGTAACGACTGCGGTGGATGCAACAACTGGAAGAAGCAGATTTTTCATTACGACACCAGCACTTGTAACTTTTCAATGGTTGAATTGTAATTTTATAGCAAATGGAAATCATACACATGGGTTTTCAGTGCCAGTACCAGGAACTCCCACTGGTTGGGGTCCAGATCCTACAGTAATTCCTGCAGCCACGGGACCAGTAGTAGCAGCTGGGTTTGCCAATATGGTATACGCTACTCAATATACGATTCGAAGTAGCAATATTACAAAAGCGGACAAAATGGAAAGTTACGGCACAGCTACGGATACAATTGGAGCTTTTTATGTAAGTACAAATCTTCAAGGAGTTGATTTGCAAGATCGAGATTTTACAAGCCAAGAAACTATTGAGTACAACGAACCTCATCAAACATCGTCTACTCATGTGAAACAAATCGGAGGTCCAATTGATATTGAAGTGGTTGATCAATACGGATTTACTGCGGAAGCTACGCAAGTTGTTACAAACATTAACGGAGGAGGAGCGGCGCCTGACACGCAAACGTTTAACAATCCTACTTTTGTACTAGAGTTTGTTATAAGCATGCATTATTAACTTTTCTTCTTAATATTATTTTAATTTTAATTAAAAATGGCAAATCCTTTCGTTGAAGATGATCCTATGGTTACGGATGATGAACGTCTTTCTGGTAGAAAGAGAGGTCAAGGTCTTAGATCTCAACCTAGTGATTTCCAAAAAATGGCCAGAATGGTCAGCGGATTAGATACAGCTGCGAGATTACCCACAAAAAGAGGAAGATTGCAAACTGAAAGTCAAAAAAAACTGGACCCGCCTGTTAAACCCTTTGTAGGAAGAACCGGTGTAGAATCACCAGAACGTTTGGAAAGCTCGGGTTCATCTGACCGAAGAGTAAGAGGTTCTCTAAGAGATTTAGCAGTTCAACAAAAAGGAGGTCGAGCTCAAAAATTAAAAACGGTTCAAAACGAGAAAAGTTCTAAACAAAGAAGAAAGGAGCAAGCTAAAAAATCTCGTCAAAGTATAAAAAGAAAAGCTGATGAAGCCTCTCGACAAGTGGACGCTGCTAAAAGGGCCAATGCGGAAGAAACTGCTAATATTAAATTGGATGCCGATGAAGAGTTTAAAAATCCAAGTGCTGAAACGGGAGAAACACCTACTGCCGTGGAACTGGTGGCTACAGGAAGTGGAAGTGGAGATTCCATAGTGCAAAACAAGGCTTTGGCCGAAATGGAAGACGCTCCAAAAGAAGAGCAAGCAGAAGACGAAACCCCCGCTGAATTTAAAAAAAGGCGCAAGAAGGGTGAACCCACTGCGGAAGAAGCTGTGGGACTGGCGCAAGCAGAACAAGAAGTCAAAGACAAAAAGAAAAAGTTGGAAGACCAAGCTGAGAATTTCGAAAAGGATATCAAGAAACAAGCTGATTTAATCAAACAAACTCAAAAGGAAGCTACTCCTCCTTCTCCCCCTCCTCAACAGGAGGATGAGGTACTTGAGGACGCTTCTTCCACGCCTGACCGTCCTCCACTTCCTCCTCGTCCTCAACCGGAACCCACTTCTCAGCCAGCACCGCCTCAGGACGTAATTTCAGGGCCTCCCCCGACTGAAGTACCCGTCGCATCTCCGCCAGTCGCACCACCTGCAGCTCCGGTTCCCGTTCCCGTTCCCGAACCTCCTCCCGTTGTTGCACCCCCAGAGCAACCAATACCCGGACCGCCAATCGTTCAGCCCCCCATTCCACCAGTCGCGCCACCCATAGAGCTCCCCCAAGCACCACCGGAACCACTACCACGAGATACCCCAATGCAAGAACCTCCGCCATCGGGACAACCAGCTGTAACTCCAATGGAAACTTCACTTCCTCAAGGATTACCACCACGTCCTACGCCAATGGATGCTACAAGCGAATCTACAACTCAAGAAGCATTAAGAACAATTCAAGAAATCCGCCAACAAAAAGATGCAATCTTACAAGACATCAGAAATCTATGGCAAGTAGACGATTTGGGCATTCCTGAAGAAGAAATCGAAAGCGCTGATTTGGGGGATTTACAAGCTTTTTTCAACCAAGCTCTAGAAGACGATCGAGAACAAACAAGAATTCAAGATGCGGTGAACGAAGAAAGTTTACTGAAAGAAGCTGCATTTGCAAACATTGAAAAACTAGTTCCGAAATCAGAAGCCGATATATACAGAACGACTTTTGCATCTTTGCCTGTAGATGCTTTAAACAAAAAACTTCTAAGCATTGGCGCTGATGCTATCAAAGACGCAAAAAGAGAACGAACAAGAATCGCCAAAGAACAATCCAAAGCAAGAGCTCAACTCGAATTCGACGCTTTGGAAACACAACGTGCTGAACTTAACCGACAAGAAGCAGCTGCAAAACGCATATTTGAAATCGCTCGCATCCAAGCCAAACAAGCTGCTGGAAACAAGGGGATTCGTGTAAGACGAAAAAGGTCAAGCGGACTACCTCCTCTGAGTGAATTAAGAGCCGTGATAAAACGAAGACGCAGATTCCGTCAAAGAGGCGTTAAAAAAATCAAAGCCAAATCTGGATCCAAATCCAAATCGAAATCCAAATCCAAACCCCAAAAAAAATCCGTGTGCGTAAAACGTAAGAGAGTGAATTAAATTTTTATAAAATTAACCATAAATGACGATAAATTAAATTATCGAGTCAACAATTCAGACGATCCCATATCTTCTCCCAGTTTCCATACTGCATTGTACAGTTGCAAAACATAGATATGATAGATCTCGCCAGTGGGTGGTGTTGGAGGTACCCACGCTGCAGGGTCATTAAACAAATTGTTCTCTGGATTGAATCTCAATTGCAAAGTCATGTTCGGGAACCTTGGCACATTCATCATCTCCTTGCCTTCCATCATCAAAGGATTTTCTTGACTCAAAACCATCTTGTAAATAGTAGACAAGAACGCCTGGTTCGTGCGCATAGCCGCCACATTAGCTGGAGCGCCATTAGTAGGAGCCGTGATCATGAGTCGTTCATCACCATCCATAAGAGGTTGATTGAATCCAAAGTAAGTGCTTCCGGGGTACAGAATCATAGTCTGTCCGTTCAATCGCAGTTCCAAATCACGCACGGGTGCTCCAATCAAATGACACTGTCGGAATATGTTGTTACCAGCACCGTTGTTACCTACTGCGTTTTGATGGAACGCATTGTCGGTGTCTCGTACAAACATAATAACAAATTCCGTCAAATCTGCTGAGATGATGTTTTGAATGTTGACTTCCAATCCTTGAAGAGCAGGATCCCCTCCTGGCGCATTTCCTTGCACCGTGTTGGTCACATCGATTGTTGTTTGATACTCCGAAAACGCTTGATAAGGGTAGGTAACGAAGTTGTCGATGTTAAACCGAACTTCGTTCTTCAACCCTTGCGATGGTGCCGTCAAATCAAATTGACGCAAATACACGTCCGCGATTTCGAATTGACCAATAGTGTCCACAGCAGCTACAGTTACACTTTGAGATGCAAATTCCGCGAGTGCATGGAATTCAATGTTCAATGTAATTGTGTTGTTCAGCATTTGACTGTCAATAGGAATTTTCTGAAAAAAAAAATTAAAAAGTATGGGTTAGCCAGCAATTACATAAATATTAAATAACTATAAATATTTTTGGAGAAGGATGTAGGATTGAATTAAAAAAAATGTCTTTGCCACTGTTTTCTTGTCATACTATAAATTATTACTTACCACGCTACCCATACCTGCTTTGTACCACACCACGGCAATCGAATGAATACCATCGCCTCTCTTGCAGAAGCGGTTTGCAATCCTGCATTGGCACCCGTTTCCGCCACATAATAACCTCCTCCTGCTGTTAAAAGATTTTGCTGCACCTCATTATTTTTGCCCTGTGACATTGCATACATGAAATTCGAGATTCCTGTTTTGTCCAAATTCGAAACACTGCTGTTTCCCAGCGTATACGAAATCTTTCGAATACAGTTGTACCCCCATCCTTCCGAAAACGCCCAACCGTTAAACGTTGCCTGTCCTTGAGGTAGTCGCAAGTGTAGCCAGATATTTTGTAAAAACGAAACGTTGTTGATCACATAATTGCTCCTTCCTCCGAAAATTCGAGTGTTGGCTGAAATACGCGCATTTCCCTGCCTTTGCCGAATCTCCGGCATGTCAACGCTGGAGTTATCCAACGAATAGTAAAGTCTGGATCCTTCAGTGAGCCGACCCACAGATTGCAAAATAGGATCCTTGTTTCCTACTATGGCACGAACGGCAGCCGAACCGGCCACCTCCGACCCCCCAACTCCACTCACACCTAACAAATCAGTCATTTTTACGCAATTTGACCAAAATAACCGTAATTCTAAATATACACCATTATATGCTTCTAAAAATAGATTATGTATTACTTCCACAAAATAAGCTTAATTTGGATATTCAAATTTTGCAAATCTGGCAGCCCCACCAAATTACTGTTCGTCACCGAAAACCTGAACACCGTTCCTTCAGGCACCGGCCCTTTATGCGTCATTCCATAAAAACTCAAAGGTTGATCTGCTGAACCCACAAGAGCGTTTGACATTGTATACACTTGCGATATTGTGGCCACTGTGTAAACAGGCGGCAAATCTCCAACTGTCCATGCTTTTATAGTATCTCCAGGAAGTGTATATTGCGGTGTGATTTCAAATAAAAATGAATCGTCCAATGGAATACCATCTCCCTCAAAAGTAGCTGACACTTGCACTTCCAACAATCGTGCTGGGTGAGTCAATGTTATATTTACACCCGACGAAGTAAATCCATTTTCGATTATAGGAGACAACTGATCCGTGCCTCCGCTATAATCAAATACCAACGTAGCATTTGCTGCCAATGCAGCAACTCTACCAAAATACAAACTCTCTTTCTTTTGTTGAAACTCCTCCCTTAACTGACCTTGTTTGTCATAAATTAAATTAGCCATTTTTACAAATATAATAAAATATTACAGAATTTAAATTATTCACGTATTCACTTAATAAGCATTACTTTTAATTCCAAATCAATGCCATTTACCGCCCGAGCCCCAACAACACTCGTATCATGCATTACAAATCTGAATTCCGTTCCTTTTGCTACAGGACCCTTAGAACATGCGTAACTATAATTCAACTCCCGAGTTGCCGCTCCAGAACCAGTAGGTGCCGAATATAATTGAGACCAAACGAGTTGATTCTTGATCGGTGGTTGGCTTGCATGTGCAAAATTCTGAAAAGACCCTCCTGGAACTTTAACCGTAGGCGCAATATGAAACAATTTCATATCATCTGCTGTCAATGTCGGAACCGTAAAACCACCTAAGACTTCAAAATAAATTACCGAAGCATCCTCTTGTACTATCAAACTCAACCCATTTGTCGTACACCCATCTTGATACATGGTTACAAATTGATCTGCTGCGGTTCCAAAAGTAACCGCTAGACTCGTACCAGTTGCAATACTTGCCACCTTTCCATAATACAAACTCACAGATTGAGGCTTCACAGAAGTCCTCACTTTACCTTGCTTATCATACAGTAAATTTGCCATTTTTTAAATAATAACAAATAGCCAGAATTTAAAAATTTATACGAAAATCAGTTAAGGAGCTACAAATGTAGGAATCTGCGTCACAACTCCATTCCACATTACAGTAATATGCTGCGCCGTTCCCAATGTAGGCACTCCTACAGTTTGAGCCTCCATAGAATCTCCAAAACATAACCGACCTGCTACTGGCGACGGATCACAATTTTCTCCCAGATGAATCGCATTGTCAACCGTACCAAATCTACCAGCGTTTCTTCCAACATTTGTGTTCGCATTTCCTACTGTGCCGTTCCCGCATCCAGATCCGATAAATACATTAAATGTTCCATCCGAATTTTGACCCGTCGTATTTCCAATAAAAACATTATTGGTATTATCTAATTGCGTAGCATTCAAAAGATTTCCTGCTGCATTCCCTATAGCTACCGTCCCCTGATGCAATGTTGCATCATTTAAAGCTTGTGTTCCGCACCCTACTGCAAGTGTAGAACCATCTGTAGTATTTCCCGCGTTACCTCCGATATATACACAACTATTATTTTTTAAAGCCGTAGGAGCTGAAGCTGTGCCATGTCCAATAGCAACTCCATTATCCACGATTCCATCCTCACTTGATCCAATCATCACACAAAAATTAGATTCTTCCCCGGCATTATTGTTTAACCAATCAAAACCAATAACCACGCTTTCTTCATCTAATGCAGCTCCAAGTGTCGAAGCTATGTTCGCTCCAACAACCAAATTCTTACTGGCAACTGTACCATCAGGAACCAAATCATGTCCAATCCCAATAAAGGACGAAAATAACCCTGCCCCTGCTCCATCTCTAATATTATATCCAATTTCAAGATTATCAGTTGCCCCAGCAGTTGTTAAATCTGAATAATTACTATGCCCAAACGGAAACTTGAACAACATATTCCTCTCCGTTTCACTCGAATTCTGTTCCGCCCACCACACTGGATTCCGATAAGGCCTCCGCACCGCCCCTTGCTTATCAAACAACAAATTCGCCATTTTAAATAGAATTTTTTAAATGTTAACATTCTATTTATAGAAACATCACGTTACACATCCTCTGACTCATTAAAAGATTCTTTCAATTTACCATACAAAGCCTCCAATTCACGTCCTCTGAAGGATTCATCGTAAAAATTTACCGCAACCGAAATCACTTCAACAGCTTCTTTTCGATCTCTTCTTGCAGCTTCATTCACCCACACCTGTGCTTGTCCTATCACCGTCCAGGTTTGTCTAGAATACTGCGGTCCATCGGATTTTTTAACCGCAAAATTTCCACACAGTGATACATAACACCCATCTATAAGTACCCCTGTTTTCTTAACATCCCAAGGACGGTTCGACACTTTGAGACCCATTTTGACTTTGATTTTGAAATGAAATGAATTCGATTTACTAAGAAAATTGAATTATAACCAAAATTTAAGGAGGAGTCAAACAGTAATATGTTGAACCCTTCGATCCGGTAACATACTGTTTGAATTCGTCTCTCCATTCCTACTACTTTCCCCATTCGTAAAAATCATATCTATAATCAATATTTAAAGGGTCAATTACCTCTTCATGATCCTCTTGCACAGGTTCCGGCTCGTCCATCGGCGCTGGCACCACCTTCTCCTTCTTGACCCGCTTCACCGGCTTCTCCAACTTGGCCCCGCTGATATAAACCGACTGCATACCATCCTTATTCATTTCCGACACATGCGTAATTGTCAACTTGAATGGTGGCTCCTTGTCAAATATCAACTTCTCAAATTCGCCGTCCTTGACAACACATTTTGGTACTGACCACACTGACCGCACACCCTTCACTTCCTCTTCCGAACATCCAAGTCCCCGAATTGCATTTTGTAATTCAAGACACTTCATACTCCACTGATCCGGTCTAAACATGTTCTGCGTAAGTTGAATGACAGTTAAACTTTGTTTGCCAACGCTCACGGCAGCCTCCAAAACTCCCATTGCTTGAATTTGATTGCCATCGTCATTCATCATGTCCACAAATTCTAACCACTTCTTATTCGTCAAATAAAGCCGAAACGGTTCCCACTTTTTCTTATCCTCTTTCACTGCAACACCGTTCGTCTCTGTTCCTCGTTTTCGCTTTTTGATTTCACCATTCGTCTTCTTCAACGAAACAGTCTGAGCTTCAATTTGCTCGACCAACTTCTTCAGCTTTTCGTTCTGCTTTTCCTTTCGCTGCTTTGTCTTCAGTGCAGCCACCGCCAACTTGTTCGGCTTTCCATCCTTGGCCACCGCTGCCTCCACGTTGGGATGCTCCGCTCGACTCTCCTTGCTTGCCATACTTCGGTCCGTAAATTCTCTTCAATTCCAAATTCACAAACTCAAAATGTCCTGCAACCACTTGAGACATTTTTCAAATTGAACCATCACAGTCAACCAAAAAATTTCCAACTCTCCCTCACCCCTCATTTCAATGAACCGAAGAAATACAAAACTGAAATTTTTAACTGCGTCATCCAATGACGTTTATCAAAAATTATGACGTCATCACAATTCACTTAACATTTCAACTAATTCCAATGTTACCGCTGACTTTCCCGCACCACCACTTCCTTTTACAACCAACTTGTATTCCGTCATTTTTTAATTTTCACCACCCTTCTTTTCTTTCTTCTCTCTTCCACCTCTTTTTCCTTAGCACGAGCAAGTCTATACTTACAACTTGAACAATACCACGAATAACATGTTCGTCCACATCCCAAACAATCTCCTCCAGTCCCTTTTGTTAACTCATGAATTTCAGACATTTTTAATTTGCACCACTCGTCCCTTCATCATCTCTCTTTCTCCTTCTCTTTCTCTCCCTCTCTTCCATACGATCTGCTACAGAATCCCCAAACTCTTCCCTTCTCCCTCTCCTAAAGGCATCCTCCAAATCACCCATATTTGTTTCTGCTACTCCTCCTAACCCTTCACGTCTTAACAAACTCCTAAAATCATCACGCATTCTCCTCCTCGTATCCTCATTTAACTCTCTACCTAACCCTAAAGACCTTGGACCCTGACTTTCTCTCCCCAGGTTTCTTGCTCGCTCCAAATTTTGATCTCTTAAAACATCCTGAGACGGTCCTAACACATTAACATCTCTCCTACGAAACCCTGTATCAACAAAATCCAAAGGATTTCTTACGAAAACCTCTCTCGGCCTTTCTCTAGGCCTTGGTGCATCTCGCGGTTCCGTTCTTAACATCCCAGTAACTCTCATTGCACCCGATGTTGTTATATCATCTTGTCGACGTCGCCTTCCTTGCGTAAGATTTTCCGCTGATGGCCCAGTTCTTCTTTCAATTCTATCCAACCTTTCACGTGCCAAAGGATTTGTTACAGACTCTCTCCCGGATCTCGCAGTTTCATCAAAATTTTCCCTTGCGCTTGTCAAGTCCGGATCTGCCATTTTTTAACTTAAAATACCTACTTCTTACTATCCATTTTAAAAAAGAACCTCTCCCTCTTTTATACTGTTTTACAGTGTTCCCGCCTTCTCCAGCGCATCCTCCGAGAAGTCATACTGACACTCCAACTCCCAACACTTCCCCTCACAAATCCCCTTCTTCTCCAACCCACCACACATCCAACACACCTCTTGCGCCCCTACTATCTTATCCGTCTCACCCTCACTCTCCACCCAAATCACCTCCACCCCATCTCCCCCATCCAACCCCACTTCCTTCCGCAGCTCCTCCAGAATCTCCGCTTCTTCCTCCGGCTCCGGGGTCTCCGCCATCTCCATGCTTGTATCTCCAGAATCCGAATCGTATTCGGGGTCCGTCTCTTCCGTGAGATCTATCACATCTCGAATGTTCTCATCGCATGTCAGATCGATAATATCCATCGTATTAACTTTCAAATACAACACCCTCTTCATCGCACGAAACATCTCTTACACAGATTTTTCTTCCAGCGCTTGCTTGCCGGTTTACATACCCTATAGAAAAAACCGGTTCCAAATATACCCCCTCACCTCTCACCTTACCACTTTTCAACTTGGGACATGAAAACTCACCAGTGACAAAATGTCATTTTACATTTTATATTTTTCTTTACACCCCACCGCTTGGTCGCACCCCACTCTCCAGAAGCTCCTCCCGATTCTTGGGCCGACGCTCCATCTGCTTTCCACACCGTCGGCACCAGGTGTTAAGCTCCAGAGGATCCCTGTGTTTTCGACAGCTCTTACAATATACCGTGTTAACCCTTCGGTATTCTTTCTGATAATTTTCATAATTACCGAAAGCCATCACAATCAAATCCCCAATAACATCCCCCATATTTTCTTACACAGATTTTTTCTCCGTGTAGTTGCCGGTTTACATACCCTATATAAAAATACGATTCCAAATATACCCCGTTACCTCTGACCCCGACCTCTTTTCACTTGGGACTTAGAAATTACCTCCAATGACAATTTGTCACATGAAAAAAATTATTTATTTTATATACTTCACACCCTCACAATACAAACACTCACCAAACCCTTGACACGTATCACACACCGACCTTTTACAACACTTACAAATCACCGTCGCCATTCTTAAAACCCAAAACTTATAACAGACATGACAAAACTCCGGCATTGGATTGTACACCTTCTTGTCCTTGTCCTTGTTATCCATCACTCTTGCTTCTCCTTCACAATTTGCGTTTGCGCCAACACCTTCAAATCTTTTTTATCATCCAATGTACAAAATGGACCATATTGCGTTAACACCCTGTACCCATCGTTTCCAAAACGTTTATCCAACAAAGAAACTAAACCATTAACGTCCCGCACTTCTCCTTCCAATCTCAGTATTAACACAGGTTCTTTGTTCACTGACTTTCTTATTCCCGCTACAGTAATCATGACACCTCCTTTCCCAAAATCCAAAACCTCATCTTCCATTTTGAAAATTCACCATGGCTTACTCCGACGAAGATATCAAAAAATTATGCCAAAAATCACTCGAACAAAAATCTACCCACACAGACGCACTTAAAAACAAAATGCTGTCTCAATATGATCATCGAAAAATTGCTGCCCTCAACATCCTGAAAAACTCTGACCACGTATACTGGGAAAATGTCGAAGTTTTTCAATTTAACGACGAAGAAGCTACCCGATTCAAAAAAGAAATCGAACCCTACGGATTATCCATTCGGCACCCAGAAAATACCCTACTTCCCTCGCATCTCACAGTATATGAATTTTATCCACTATAAATAAACCCCCACCCACCGACAAAATGTCACCCCACCCTAAACCCTGGGGCTTAGCCCACCTCCCCAATGGTACACTTTCAAGTGTCGCCGTTTCGTTTCCCACCCGCATGTCAATCTAGGGTTTCAACTTCTTTAGTAAATACTGCCTGTGTTAGGGTTCTAGAACACCCTTATGGCGATTGTACTATATAT
>WLWG01001442.1_pt1 | contig 21432 bp, 21 predicted proteins | sample 6712871 | NCBI WGS metagenome assembly WLWG01 (sample SAMN12718693, study PRJNA515312) | sponge metagenome | isolation source: marine sponge | host: Mycale hentscheli | place: New Zealand: South Island, Marlborough, Capsize Point | collected 2003-05-01
CCAGTTAACTCAGCAAACCCGTAGGAGATAAATTATGGCAATAACATCGGCAATATGTTCAAGTTTCAAACAAGAACTTTTACAAGGTAAACACAATTTTGCATCATCAGGTGGTGACACTTTTAAACTAGCATTGTTTGATAGTGACGCTTCTTTAGGTGCTTCTACAACAGACTATTCTACTTCAGAAGAAGTTACAAACACATCAGGAACAGCTTATACAGCTGGAGGTGCGACTCTTACAAGATCAGGAGTTGGTTTAACAGGAACTACAGCATTCACAGACTTCACTGATGTTACATATTCGTCAGCTTCTTTCACTGCAAACGGTGCAATGATTTATAATACAACTACAGGAACAGGAACAAGTACAACTGACTCTGTAGCGATTATTGCTTTTGGTGGTGACAAAACAGCAAGTAACGGAACTTTTAAAATTGAGTTTCCTGCAAACGACGCTACAGCAGCAATAATCAGATTAGCATAGGAGGCCGACCATGTCGGTAACTTCAGGATGGGGCCGGTTCACCTGGGGCCAAGCTGAATGGAATGAGGACGCAACTCTTAAAACAGGTTGGGGTGCTCAAGCTTGGAGTGGTGATGGTGGCTGGGGAGATCTTTCTGATCAAACAATTTCTTTAACAGGAGTATCAGCATCATTTAGTATTGGCACTGTAGACATTCCTGATGTTATAATTACACCAGCAAGTTTTGAAATAACATTATCACAGGGAGAAGCTTTTGTTCCTGTGAGTGTGGATGGTGTATCTTTTTCTGCATCTGTAGGTTCATTAACAGTAAATGATGTAACTATGGGCCTAACAGGTCAAGAAGTTACAGCAGTATTAGGCACACCAGTTGTAGCCGACATAACTGTTGGAATGACAGGTCTTGATTTAACGTTATCTCAAGGTACAGCATTTGCTCCAAACGAAACTGTTATTATCTCTGGTCAAGAAATAACTTTAACACAAGGAACTGCAATTGGATCTTCTTCACAAGAAGCAGACTTAACAGGTATTGCGGCAACATTTACTTTAGGTTCTGTAATTATACCTAATGATACAGTTTTTCTGTCTGGACTTTCTATGGAAAGTCAACTTGGTTCTATTGTTGGACTAGGGGGAGCTGTTGCTAATTTAACTGGTATTAGTATGACAGGCAGTGTTGGTGTTTTAGATCCTAATGATATGACATTAGGAATAACTGGAGTATCAGCTTCATTTAATATTGGTTCAATAACTGTACCTCAAATCGTAGTAGGATTAACTGGACTATCTTCAACGTTTAGTGTAGGAAGTGTGAACATATTTGCTTATGGCGATGTTGACACTGGTTCTAATACATCGTATAGTGATATTTCAACGGGTTCGAATTCTTCATATTCGAATGTTGCAACTGGATCAAATACAAGTTATAACGATGTAGCAGCGTAGGAGAATTTTTTATGGCATCAACATACACCCCTCTGGGTATAGAAAAACAAGCAACTGGTGAAAATGCAGGAACTTGGGGGACAAAAACAAATACAAACTTAGAAATCGTAGAACAAATATCTGGCGGTTATACAGCTCAAGCTGTCGCTGATTCAGGAGACACAACTCTTTCAGTATCCGATGGTTCAACTGGTGCAACTCTTGCACACAGAGTTATAGAATTTACAGGATCACTTACAGCATCTAGAAATGTTACAATACCTTTAGATGTACAAAACTTTTATTTTTTAAAAAATGCAACATCAGGTTCTCAAAATGTTGTATTTAAATATGCAACAGGTACAGGAACTTCTGCTACAGTTACAAACGGTAAAACTGTAATTGCATACGCAAAAGCAGATGACGGTACCAATCCAAATATTTCTACTATATCATTAGCTAGTGATTTAGTTGATGATACTACACCACAATTAGGTGGTAACTTAGATACTAACTCGTTTATGATAGACTTTGATGATGCTCACGGTATCAGAGATGAAAATGCAAACGAACAATTAATTTTTGAAACAACTGGATCTGCAGTAAACCATATTGATATTACAAACGCTGCAACAGGAGCTGGTGCACAGATTGGTGCAGTTGGAGATGATTCAAACCTTAACTTACGTTTAAGACCAAAAGGAACGGGTATAATTGAAGCAATGGGTGCAACAAACCCAGGCTCAATTCAGCTTAATTGTGAATCTAATTCTCACGGGATTAAACTTACTTCACCTCCGCATTCAAGCGCACAATCATACGAACTTAAATTTCCAACAGGAAACGTTACAGCAGATAGATTTTTAAAAGTAGCTAGTATTACTGGTTCAGGTACAACAGCAGTTGGTCAATTATCTTTTGCTGAAGTATCCGGTGGTACTTCATGGCAAGCAGTAAAAACTTCTAGTTTCACAGCTGCAGCTGGTGAAGGTTATTTTGTAAATACTACAAGTAATGTAATAACAATGACTTTACCTGCGGGAACAATAGGTGATGAAGTTGTGTTTATAGATTACGCAGGTACATTTGATACTTATGCATTGACAATTGCAGCAGATGGTTCAGAAAAAATTGCAGGATCGACAGCTGACTTAACAGTTTCGGTAGAAAGAGCAGGGAATACTTTAGTGTACACGGATTCTACACAAGGGTGGCTGCTAAAGAATAAATAATCATGGCTACATATAAGCAGAATGTTGGAACTTCGGTTGTCAACTATGCTGGTAATTATCCAGGCGCCGTGGAAGGTGAGCTTTGGTACGATAGCACTAACAAAGATTTTAAATATTTATATCCAAATGTAACAGCAGCTGGTTCATGGAGAACTGGTGGAAATTTAAATACAGCTAGAGAAGGTTTAGCAGGAGCTGGTACACAAACAGTAGGTTTAGCTTTTGGTGGATATACTGGATCTGTATCAGCAGACACAGAAAAATATGATGGTACTTCTTGGACAGAAGTTAATAATTTAAATACTGCAAGAACTTATGTTGCAGGAACAGGAACACAAACTTCGGCTTTAGCTTTTGGTGGTTTTTTAGATCCTGGTAATACAGCAGTAACAGAATCTTATAATGGAACTAATTGGACTGAAGTTGCAGATTTAAATGTTGCAAGAAATGCAATAGGTGGAGCAGGTGCTGATAACACTTCTGCTTTAGCAATTGGTGGAAGTGGAGCTTTAACTAATACAGAAACTTGGAATGGTTCTTCTTGGACAGAAGTTAATAATTTAAACAGTGGGAGATCTGCAATGGGAGGGGCTGGTATTATAACATCAGCTATATGTGCAGGAGGAAATCCTGATACATTAAACGTAGAAACTTGGAATGGAACCAACTGGACTGAAGTTGCAAATTTAAATACTTCAAGATCTGGATTAGCAGCAAGTGGTGTAGATAATACAGCAAATTTAGCTTTTGGTGGAACAAGACCTAGTAATTCTCATTTACAAACAAATGAAATTTGGAATAATAGTTCGTGGACAGAACTAGCGGATATGAGCACGGGTAGAAATTATTTAAGTGGAGTAGGAACTACAACGGCTTCTTTAGCTTTTGGTGGAACTGTTTCAACGCCTGCAGTTTCAGCAGCAACAGAAGAATGGACAGGTGCAGGTGCCGCGGTCGGTGCTTGGGCTACAGGTGGAAGTTTAAATTTAGGTAGAGAACAAAACACAGGACTTTCAGTAGGAACTTATACAGCAGGATTATTATATGGTGGAGATAATCCAACACCAGGTGGTACAGCTAATACAGAAACATATGATGGAACTAGTTGGACAGAAGTTAATAACATGAATACTTCAAGAAGAGCTGGAGCAGGTTATGGAACTCAATCATCAGCTATGTCTGGTGCTAGTTTTGCTGGTAACACAGGAGAAACAAATAAAACAGAAACTTGGAATGGAACTAACTGGACTGAAATTGCAAATTTAAATACAGCAAGAGCATATGGTGCTGGTGCAGGAGCAGATAATTCATCAGGAATATTTTTTGCTGGTAATGATGGAACTGCTAATGTTGCAATTACTGAATCTTACAATGGAAGCAATTGGACTGAAGTTAATGATATAAACACAACAAGAAATAGTTTAAGTGGCTCAGGAACAGCAACATCAGCTTTAGCTTTTGGTGGCGGAACACCACCAGGTTCTTCGACTGGAGCAACAGAAATTTGGAATGGAACAAACTGGACTGAAGTAAACGATATGAATACTGCTAGAGCAAATTCAGGAGGAGCTGGTGCTAATAGTACATCCGCGTTAGTTTATGGTGGATATACTACAACTACTTTAGCAAACACAGAAACTTGGAATGGTGTTAGTTGGGCAGAGACAACTGATATAAGTACGGCAAGATCAGCAGGAGGAAGTAGTGGAACAGCAACTGCTGCATTATACTCAGGAGGTAATACAGGTTCTAAAGTAGGTACAACAGAAGAGTGGAATTCACCATCAAATGTGGTAAAAACTTTAACAGATTAATAAAAGGAGAAAACTATGGCAAAAACATATCAATACTGTGTAGCAGAAAACTGGGGAAAGGGTTTCATCGATCACGTTGAATCTCAAAGAATCACGTTTGTAGGCTATCCTGGAAATGTTTGGCAAGTTCCTGCATACAACAAACACGGTAATCTTTGGATTGCTAAAGTTGCAGGTGTTGTTAAAACAAAAGACGAGGCACAGGCGATTGTTGATGCAGAGGTTCAAGCAGCGCAAGCTGCGTGGGATGCTTTACCTGATGCTGAAAAAGCACCAGCAGTAGAGATGAACACAAGACCTGCTGACATAACATTGGAGGAGTAAAATTTAAATGGCTACGTACTTAGGCACACATGGTAGTAAAATACAGAACTACACTACGGATCCCGAGTATCCGAATACGGGAGAGGTGTGGTACAACGAGACGTCTAATGCGTTAAAGTTTGTATATCCTAATACCGCAGGTGCATGGGCAACTGGTAATGACATAAATAATGCAAGAATTAAAATTGGTGGTACAGCAACAGGTGGTTTTACAACAGCAATAATAATGGGAGGTGAAGTTCCACCTCCAGCAGCACAATCGGTAGATACAGAAACGTATAATGGAACGAATTGGACAGAAGTTAATAACTTAAACACTAAAAGAATTTTATCAGGCGGTGCAGGAAATCAAACAGCTGGTTTAGCCATGGGTGGAGAACCAAGTAGTAATGCTGCAGAATTATGGAATGGCACCAACTGGACTTCAGTTAATAGTTTAAATAGAAGTGAAGCTTATGGAATGGGAACTGGAACTCAAACTTCAGCTTTATATTTTGGTGGAGAACCTTTTACAGGTGCAACAGAGTCTTGGAATGGAACTAATTGGACAGAAGTTAGCGATTTAAGTACTACAAGAAGACAACTAGGTGGAGCAGGTAATGATGGAAACACAGCTGCGATAGCATTTGGCGGAGATTCTCCCCCAACAACAGCAAATACAGAATTATGGAATGGAAGTAATTGGACGGAAGTCAACAATTTAAATACTGCAAGAAAAGAATTAGGAGGAGCTGGTATAACTACATCAGCATTAGCTTATGGAGGGTCACCTACACCAGCAGCAACAGAATTATGGAATGGAACTAATTGGGTTAATCAAAATAGTTTAAATGTTGGTAGATCAGCTGGAGCTGGTGGTGGTACTACATCATCTGCAATATATGCTGGTTCAAACCCTGGACCACAAGTTGCATCAGAAGAATGGGAATTAGGTTATCCAGTTGGTGCTTGGTCTACAGGTGGAACTATGAATACAGTAAGATATGTTTTAGCAGGATCAGGAACTCAAACAGCAGCATTAGCTTTTGGTGGTTATTTTGCGCCACCCGATGCTTTTTATGCATTAACAGAATCTTACAATGGAAGTAACTGGACTGAGGTCAATGATTTAAATAATAATAGATATGCTTTAGCAGGTGCTGGTACATCAACTTCAAGTTTAGCATTTGGTGGAAGTTCTCCAGGTTCTCCTAATGCAGTTACAGAATCATGGAATGGAACGAACTGGACTGAACTTAATGATTTAAATACTGCTAGAGATGCTTTAGGAGGTGTTGGTGCAGATAACACTTCAGCTTTAGCTTTTGGAGGTAATCCTGCTTTAACTGAAACAGAACTTTGGAATGGAACTAACTGGACTGAAGTAAATGATTTAAATACTGGTAGAAGAAATCTTGCTGGGTCAGGAATTGTAACAGCAGCTTTAGCTTTTGGTGGAAAAAGTCCAGCTGTTAGAGCACAAACTGAATCTTGGAATGGAACGAACTGGACTGAAGTTAACGATTTAAATACTGCTAGAAGTGGTTTAGCAGGAACAGGTAGAGGACCTAATACAGCAACTTTAGCGGTTGGTGGTGAAGCTGGTCCTGGTATTGTTGGAGTAACAGAAGATTGGAATGGAACTAATTGGACAGAGGTTGCTGATTTGGCTACATCAAGAGCTTCTTTAGGAGGAGCAGGAGATTCAACAGCAGGAATAGTTTTTGGTGGTTCGGCACCTTCAATAACAGGAGCAACAGAAGAGTGGAGTGGTTCATCAGTAGTAACTAAAACGGTAAGTACGGATTAATTATGGCAACATACAAAGAAATACGAGGAACAAATATCGAGGTCTTAGCATCGGACCCATCGAATCCTGTTGAAGGACAAGTTTGGTTTAACTCGACGGATAATGTTTTAAAAGGTCAAGCAGCTACGGCTGCTGGAGCTTGGGCTACAGGTGGAAATTTAAATACTGCTAGAAGAATTTTAGAAGGAGCAGGTCAATCCCCACAAACCGCAGGTTTAGTATTTGGTGGACTAACAAATACAACAAGTGTTGGAGATACAGAATTATATAATGGATCAAGTTGGACAGAATTAAATAATTTAGGTACTGCAAGACAAGGTCTAGGGGGTAGTGGTACACAAACGGCTGCAATAGGTTTTGGTGGATCACCTGGAGATAAAGCAGTTACAGAATCTTGGAATGGTACAAATTGGACAGAAGTAAATGATTTAGGAACAGCTAGATATGATATAGTTGGATCAGGTACACAGACTTCAGCTTTAGGTTCTGGTGGATATAAGACAGGACAAAAAATTTTAAATGAATTATGGAATGGAACCAACTGGACAGAAGTCAATGATTTAAATACTGATATTCAAGGTAGATCTGGTTGTGGTGTAGATAATACCTCTGCTTTAGTTTTTGGTGGAAGTCCTAGTGTTAATACAGAAAGTTGGAATGGAACAAACTGGACGGAAGTTAACAATTTAAATACAGCAAGAGCTTTTTTAGGTGCAGCTGGTACACAAACGTCATCTTTAGCATTTGGTGGTGGACCTAGTGTTTCATCAGCGACAGAAGAATGGAATGGAACATCTTGGACAACATCACCTGGTTCTATGAATACAGCAAGAACTTCATTAAGTGGTTTAGGAACAGCAGCATCAGCATTAGCTGCTGGAGGTTTTTTAGGTCCTCCAGGAGTAACAGCAGCAACTGAAGAATGGACAGGTCCTGGCACTGGATTAACAAGAACATTTACCGACTCATAAGACTTGTAATATATTTTAGTTAGTATATATAAGAGACAACTATAAAGGAATAAAGATATGAAAAAAGACGTCAAAGAAGTTATACAAGGTGAAGAACCTCATTTAAATAATTTATTAGAACAAGAAGATCTATCAGATTTTAAAGGTATGGTAGACGAGCTTAGAGACACTTGGACCAAGAAACAAATGTTTCGAACAGAAACAGAAGCAAGGTTTTCTGTATTACAAGATAATAGATACCCAACTAAAGCATCAAAGTATTGGCAGTGTGTAAGAGAACAATCATCTTACTTAGATAACTTAATGACTCTATCATTTGACTATAGAAGAAACGAAGCAAAGATTAAATGGTTAGAAGGTAAAGTTGAAAAAGAAGAGGATGAATATAAAAAAACTAAATACAAAATAGATTTAGACGAAGCTATATTTGGTAAAGCTTCTATGGAGAAAGTTGCTAAACATAGAATGAGAGAAATTAAAATGTGGTCTAAATTAAAAGGTGAATTTAATGATGGATCATTTAATGACAAAGATGTTAACCAACATCAACTAGAGTCATATGGTATGCAATACCATGAGAAAGCAAAAACATTAAATCAAAACTCAAGTGAGGCAGAGATATTTAATGTAATGGGACAATTGCAATCATTACAGAGAATTAAAAAGTCTGGTGAATTAGAAAGTAGTTATCAAGAGAAAGAACAAATAACACAACATGGTAAACCAAAACCGTAAGTTATTTTTTCTTGTAGCATTACCTAGATCTGGAAATACTTTATTTACAAGTATTATAAATCAAAATCCAGATATAGCTTGCACAGCTAATTCTGTAACATTGGAGATAATAAAAAATCTTTATTTAATAAAGACAACAGATACTTTTCAAAACTTTCCTGACCATAAATCTTTAGATAACATATTAGATAATGTGTATAATCTATACTACAAAAATTGGCCCCAACAAATAATTATAGATCGTGGACCTGCACTAATAAGTGGAAACCCTGGAAATTTTGAATTAATGCAAAAACATTTTAAACCTGGTTTTAAATGCATTGTTTTACTTAGAGATTTAATGGACGTGTTTGCAAGTTATATGAAATGGTATACAGAAAACTCAGATTCATTTGTAAATAAATTAGGAAAAACTGACGAAGAAAAACTATTGGCTTTAATGCACGAAGAAAGTGCTATTGTAAAAGAAATTAAATCTATTCAAACTGCACACAACTATCCAAACATGTGTCATTTTATTAGATACAACGATATGGTAGCTAATCCAAAAAAAGTATTTCAAGAACTATATAAATTTTTAGATGAACCTTATTACCCTCATTACTTTGAAAACTTGAAACAAATTAATATTAATGATATAAAATACGACGATACAGTAGTAGGAAAGAATATGCACACTATAAGACCAACAGTCAGAAAACAAACAAATAATTATATTGTGCCAAAAAGCATTAGAGAGAAATATGGACACATTAAAATTTGATTTTGTATTTTTAGGTCAGTCTATTTTAAAGTATCAAGTACCGCTTGATATATTTACTACGATTAATCAGATCTACGAACAAAATTTTCATAATCTTGCACCTGCTAATGGTCAGTTAGTAGGTAAGATAGAAAATGAACACTCATTGTTTTATCATGGGGCTGATCAAACTAAGATGAAGAACCATAATATGTTGCCTCAAAATGTTACAAATTATTTCATGACTATATTTAAACACTACTTAGCATTTAATAAAATTAAAGATTATGAAACTCATTTAAATTCTATATGGGTTAATGAAATGAAACAACATGAATACAATCCTGCACATATACATAGAGGTATGTTGTTTACAGGATTATCAAGTGTGATGATTTTAAAATTACCATCAACTTATGGTAAAGAATATTCGGCAGAACACATACAACAAAACGGCAGACTACAAATATTAGGAGCTAGTAATGGTCAGTTTGCTAAAATAGATTATCAACCACCAATGGACCTTAGAGACTTTTATATTTTTCCGTATGATATGAGACACTGTGTGTATCCATTTAACGGAACTAATGAGACTAGACGAACTCTAGCTGCAAATTGTGACGTACAGTTTGATCCGATTAGAAACAGAGGTGCAGTATAATGGACAAACAATATTTAATTCGAGATGATCATATTGGTATGTTTAAAGATTTTATGCCAAATGAATTAATAGATAACTACATGAATTATTTTAATAATTGTGAAAAACAAGGCATTGTGTTTCCTAGAAAAGTAGACGAAACATTTGTTGCTGATCATGCCATCAACACGGTAATGGATGCAACTCACGTTCCTATGACTTATAATAATAAACCTTTTATCGATTTATTTTTTAAAGATGTCTATCCTTTGTATGTTCAAAAATATTCTTATTTAAAAAAATTATCTACTCACAACATACTAGAAGTTAAAATACAAAAAACTAAAATAGGTGAAGGCTATCATATGTGGCACTGTGAAAATGCTGAAATGAAAGCAAGAAATAGAATACTAGCTTTTATGTTATATTTAAATGATGTGGAAGAAGGTGGAGAGACAGAATTTTTATATCAAAAGTGTAGGTTCAAACCACAAAAAAATACATTGATGATATGGCCATCACAATTTACACACGTTCATAGAGGCAACCCACCTCTATCAAATGATAAATATATAATAACAGGATGGGTAGAATACGGATATTAATATGATAACAGAACCACGATGGAAATCTTATATAGTAGAAACTACACAACCAATCTTTACACCTAAACAATGTCAAATGATTATTGAAGCGGGACGTGCTGAACCTAAGCAAGACGCTTATGTTGGAAACAACAAAGGTATTAAAGGTGGAGTTATAGATACTAAAACTAGAACTTCACATATTAGTTGGATACCTTTTAAGAAAATGGCTGACATGTACAAAGACATTGAACGTATTATGAAGACTACTAATGGTAATCATTTTGGTTTTGATGGAATGACAATAACTGAGATGGCACAATACACAGAATATCCAGAAGGTGGATTTTATGATTGGCATGTAGATAATGATGTAAACATGACCAACGAACCACCTGTAAGAAAAATATCTATGACTTGTTTGTTATCTCCTGAATCAGAGTTTGAAGGTGGTGATTTAGAATTAATGGCTGAAGGTAAAGTTGCAAAAATAAAACAAGGACATGCTGTGTTCTTCGCATCTTTTATTAGACATAGAGTAAAACCTGTTATACGTGGCAACAGAAAATCTTTGGTTATGTGGTTTGGAGGGACACCTTTTAAATGATGATCAAAGCTGCATACTTTCCAACTATTATATATGCTAAAGATGTTAATCTAAATAATAGACTTTTTGAAAAAGAAGTTCTTGCTTGGGCTGATAAAGACAAAGGTTTAAAAAGAACTAATATGAATGGGTGGCACAGTACAACTGACATGCATCAAATACCAGTATACAAACCTTTAGTTGATGAATTATTTAAAATGCAAAATGAAGTATTTCAAGAAGAATGGTTAGACAGTGAACCTGTGTTAGGTAATATGTGGGCCAACATAAATCCTCCAGGTGGATATAACAGACCACACTTACATCCTAATTCTCATTATAGTGGTGTATATTATATTAAAGCACCTAAAAACTCTGGACAAATAGTATTTAATGAACCAAGATCTGCAGCACATATGGTTATGCCAAGAAGAAAAGAAGGAGAACCACCCTCACATTTATGGAAAGAAGTTAGGGTTGATCCGTTAGAAGGTAGAATAATTATATTTCCAGCATGGCTTTGGCATTGTGTTGAACCAAATCAAAGCGATGAAATAAGAATATCAGTATCGTTTAATTTTTTACAGAAAGGGTTTAGTGTTTAAAGATCATAAATATCAAGTAATAAAGAAAGCTGTATCTTACGATTTAGCTAACTTTATATTAAACTACTTCTTACTTAAACGAGATGCAGTAGATTATATGTATAAACATAACATACACTCACAGTCCCCGATCCTTGGAACATGGACCGATCAACAAATACCTAATACTTATTCATGTTATGCTGATTTTGCTATGGAAACTCTTATGGTTAAAATGTTACCAGTAATGAAAGAACATACTGGTCTAGATCTAATACCAACATATTCTTATGCTAGAGCTTATAAAAAAGGAGATTGTCTACACCGACATAAAGATAGACCGAGTTGTGAAATATCTACAACAGTTAATTTAGGAGGAGACCCTTGGCCTATATTTATAGACGGCACAGGTGCTAATAATGTTGTTAATGAAAGACAAAATATTGTAAAACCCAACGCTCCAAAAGGCACAAAAGTCTTGCTTGAAGTAGGCGATATGCTAGTATATAGTGGTTGCGAACTCGAACATTGGCGAGAGCCTTTTGACGGGAACATTTGCGGTCAAGTATTTCTACATTATAATCATGTAAATGGCCCATTTGCTGATAAAAATAGATTTGATGGAAGAGCTAAATTAGGTTTACCGTCAGGTGTAAAATAGTATTATAATGGAGTCATATGCTACAAAAGATAGGGTTTCAGCCTGGAATCAATAAACAGATAACACCTACAACAGCAGAGGGTCAATGGACCGACTGTGATAACGTACGTTTTAGATATGGTACACCTGAAAAAATAGGTGGTTGGAAACAATTAGGAGATGATGCGTTAACTGGTGCAGGTAGAGGTCTTCATCATTTTGTAAATAGTAAAGCTAGAAAATATGCAATTATTGGCACTAACAGGATTTTATATGCATATTCAGGAGGAGTGTTCTATGACATACATCCTATTAAATCTACAACCACGCTTTCAAATGCATTTAGCACAACTAACGGATCAAACATTGTTACTATAACTTTTTCTAGTCCACATAATATAGGTGAACAAGATATAATTTTATTAGATAATTTTACAACAATAACTAATTCTAATTACACAGCAGCTGATTTTGATGATAAAAAATTTATGGTAACAACTGTACCAACAAGCACAACAATTACTATTACAATGCCTTCAAACGAATCAGGATCTGGTGCAACAACATCAGGCGGTATTAGAGTACAACATTATTATCCTGTAGGACCGGCTGTACAAGCAAAAGGTTTTGGTTGGTCACTTGGATCATGGGGCGGTGAAACAGCAGGTGAACCTACAACTACATTAACTAATGGTATTAACGATGCTGTAACAACAGGTATTATCTTGGGTGATGTATCTCAGTTTCCAGACTCAGGAACAAACTTTATAAAAATAGATAGTGAAGAGATTTCATACACAGGTATATCTGGTAATGAACTTACAGGTGTAACAAGAGAAGTTAGAGGAACAACTGCTGCAGCTCATAGTGGTGGAGCAACAGTTACAAGTACAACAAACTTTGTAGCATGGGGAGAAGCTGCATCAGGTGACTTAGTTCTTGAACCTGGTATGTGGTCATTAGATAATTTTGGTGACAAGGCAATATGTCTAATTCATGACAGTGCTGTTTTTGAATGGAACTCTGCTGCAGCAAATGCAGAAACAATTAGAGCAAGTATTATATCTGGTGCACCAACTGCATCAAGACACATGTTAGTATCTACACCGGATCGTCACTTAGTATTTTTTGGAACAGAAACAACAATAGGTGATACATCTACACAAGATGATATGTTTATTAGATTCTCGGACCAAGAAGATATAAATACATACGTGCCTACGGCAACAAATACAGCTGGTACACAAAGACTGGCCGATGGATCACAGATCAGAGGAGCAATAAGAGGTAGAGATGCAATTTATGTTTGGACTGATACAGCGTTATTTACACAACGTTTTGTTGGTCAACCATTTACTTTTGCCTTTGCACAGGTTGGAACTAACTGTGGACTTGCAGGACAGAATGCATGTGTTGAAGTTGATGGTGCTGCATACTGGATGTCAGAGAATGGTTTCTTTAGATATGCTGGTAAGCTAGAATCATTAGCTTGTTTGGTAGAAGATTTTGTTTATGACAATATAAATTTAGAATCTGGTAATCAAATGGTATCAGCAGGATTAAATAACTTGTTTGGTGAAGTTACTTGGTTCTATCCAACAACAGGATCATCAGTAGTTAATAGACAAGTTACATATAATTATTTTGACTCATCACCGCAAAGACCAGTATGGACAGTTGGCTCACTAGCTAGAACTATGTGGGAAGACTCTGCAGTATTTGGTAATCCACATGCTTTATCTTACGAAGCAGGAACAGATACATCTTTTGATGTTGTCGGCAACACAGAAGGTAGAACAATATACTATCAACACGAAACAGGGACGGATCAAGTTCAAGGTGGTGCAACCACAGCAATTGTTGCAAGTATTGAATCAGGAGATTTTGATATTACACAACAAAGATCGGCTCAAGGAACACAAACAGGTGTAGCAACTCTTAGAGGAGATGGTGAATTTTTAATGAAGATAAGAAGATTTGTACCTGACTTTGTATCTCAAACCGGTAATACACAAGTTACGTTTTTATTAAGAGACTTTCCAAATGATACACAAACTAGTTCTGCTTTAGGTCCATTTACAGTTTCATCATCCACTAAAAAAGTAGATACACGTGCAAGAGCTAGAGCGATTGCATTGAAGATTGCAAATACAACCACTAATCAAAGTTGGAAACTAGGAACTTTTAGATTAGATATACAACCAGACGGAAGAAGATAATGGCAAAGATTGTACAGGTAATAACTAGACCATCAAATGAATATGATGTACAGACTGCAGAAGCTCAGGTAAGAGACCTCGATGCTATTGTAGAAAAATTAAACTCAACGTATCAAGAAGATTTAAAAGAGGAGATAGAAGCATTTAACTTCTTTATAAATTAATGGCTAATCAATTTAAATTTGTAGGTTTAGATAACAGTACAACAGGTGGTGCATTGACTCCGTTTGGATCAGGCAATCCTCTTGTTAGTGAAACCTATGTTATAAAATCTATATTAGTAACAGCTGCAGGCACACCAACAGTTACAGTTACAAATAATAGTATTACAGCTATAAAATCAGCAGCATTAACAGCAAATGTTACAACAGAATTACTTACTCAACCTTTAGTGGTTGAAGGTGGTAATACCCTAACCGTACAATCAAGCAGCACAGATTCGTTTGATGTAGCGATTAGCTATCTAAACATTAAAAAGGAGATAACAACATAATGAAAGATATCCCAGTAATAGAACCAAAAGAGATTATAACAACAATTACAAATATGAAGACAGGCGAGGTATACAAAGATGATTCTGAATGGAAAGCTAAAGGAATTGCAGAATCTGACATAAGAAAAGATGTCCGAGTTATCATGCCTACTCTTGATTTATTTGGAAAAACAAAATAGAATAGTAAAATGGCCATAACTAGAGCACAACAAGCAAAACAGATGTTACAAGACGGCGGTATGCTAGTCAAACCAGGGTTTGGGGAAACTAGACAAGGATACCGAAGTGCACAAGCTCAAGAGGCTCAAGGTAGAACTGGAAATACAAGTGGAAATACGGGTGGCAAAGGCGGTGATGGAAGACCAAACATAGCAGAAATAACAGGTCCTGCTGTAACACCAGACATGTCACATTTTGGAGACACAGGAGATATAGTACAAGCAGATTTTACACCATACAATCAAAGACCAGATACTATTACAAGTTTTGGAGATAATTTAAATGCTTCAAGGAAAGGAAAAAAAGGAATTATTAATACAATTCTTTCTGTTTTAGTTCCTGGATATGGCCTTGCAAATTTAGCTAATACCGCACGACAAACTGCTTCAGCACGAAAAGAATTAGGTTTTGTTGATCAGCCCGATGATGACGATGATAGAGGTAACGGAGATGGTGAACAAAATATTATACCACTAATGGCTCAAGCACCAAGCATCGTGGAACAAGAACCAGAACTAGAACCAGAACAAAAAGACTCAGAAGAAGAAGGTTTGTTTAGAAGATTTAGAGCTGAAGGTGGTATCATGAATACTGATGTTGTAGGTGGTGAAATGGATTTTGAATCAGCAAGACAGATGTATGGTCTAGGTAAACTTGTTAAGAAGATTACAAGATCAGTTAAAAAAGTTGCAAAGTCACCAATAGGTAAAGCTGCATTATTATATACAGTTGGTGGTGGTTTGGGTAGTATGGCTGGTGGTCAAGGATTTTTTAGTAGTTTTATGAGTCCAATGAATCAAATTAAAGGCATGGGTTCTATATTTAGTAGACAAGGTTTAGGTAACATAGGATCTAGAATAGGTTTAGGCACAATGCAATCTTACAAAACTGCTGGTGATGCAGTAGCTAAAAAATTTGTTCCTAATATGCTAGGTAAAATTGCAACAAGTCCTACAGGAATAATAGCTGGAACATCATTAATAGCAGGTGCTTTAACAGCACAACAAGAAGAAGAAGCACAACAAATTTCTGATGAAACAGGAATAAATATAGACGAGATAAGAGCTAACCCTAATAAATATCTAGCAAGAAGATTTAAAGCTGAAGGTGGAATAATGAGAACGAATTATGCAGAAGGTTCAGAAGATACGGAAAATTTATCAAATGATGCTAACTACAAAGGTTGGGTTAAAGTATATGAAGCAAATCCTGAAGCAGCAGAAATGAATGAAAATCATTCTGAATATTTACAATTTTATAATAGAAAAGCAGAAGGTGGCTCTACAGAAGATAAAGAACCGGTAGCTAAAAAAGTTATGCCTTTACTAGATATGGAAGGTCAAGAAAAAGATTACAGAGAAACAGGTGGTTTTGTCGATATGGGTAGAATGGAAAAGGCAGATGATGTCCCTGCAAGATTATCAAAGAATGAGTTTGTATTTACAGCGGATGCTGTTAGAAATGCAGGCGACGGAAGTGTAGACAAAGGCGCAGAAGTTATGTATAACATGATGAAGAACCTCGAATCCGGAGGTGACGTATCTGAGGAATCGCAAGGATTAGAAGGCGCACGTAAAATGTTTCAAACATCACAAAGATTAGAGGAAGTATTATAATGGCTGTTCAACAAGTACAAAATTTACCTGCACAATTTGTTCAAGATTTAGGACAGGATTTAGCAAAACAAGTAGTAGCACAATCAGGTGTACCTGTAGTATCAACTGGTATTGCTGGTATATCACAACAACCTGGTGAAACAGCTGCAGACTTTGCAGCAAGACAAAGTGCTGCTCAACAATTTACAACAAGACAACAAAGTTTATCAGGACTTGCACCACAAGTAGCAAGCCAAGATGCATTACAAACACAAGCACAAAATTTAGCAACCCAAGGTGTAGGTTCTTTTGCACCTTTTTTACAACAAGCACAAACTGCAGGCACAGCAGCTGGAACAGCATTAGGTGGAGTAGGTTTGGGAGCAACAGCTTTCCAACAAGGCGTACAAGACTTTATGTCCCCGTATCAATCACAGGTAATTGATGCAACACTTTCAGAGTTTGATCGTAACACGCAAATACAACAACAGCAAATACGAGATCAACAAACAGCTTTGGGTGCGCTCGGCAGTGGTCGAGCGGGAGTGCAACTCGCAGAGTTTGGCACAGGGGCTGCGAGAGAACGAGCTTTATTACAGGCCGGTCTCTTGCAACAAGGATTCGGTCAGGCAGCAGGAGCCAGACAACAAGACATCGCTAACAGAGGAGCATTAGCAGCACAACAACAAGGCTTAGGTGCGTTTCAATCAGGTTTAGGATTACAACAACAAGCAGCAACAGGTACAGATATTGGACGTTTAGGTCAGTTGGGCGCACTGAACCAAGCTCAAACACAAGCAGGTCTTGATGCAACACGAGAAGCAGCAAGGCAAGCTACATTCTTACCACAAGAACAGTTAGATAGATTTGCTGGTCAAGTAACAGGGATAATGGGTGGTTATCCTGGTCAAACACAAACAACAAACATACCTAACCCTACACCATTACAAACTGCGTTAGGTGTTGGTACAACACTTGCTGGTATCTATGGTGGAATTAAATCTGCAGGAACAGGAAACTTTACGTTTAATAGTTAATTATGAATAGAACTTTAAAAAGACCAATGTTTAGAATAGGTGGGTCCGCAGGAACTGGTATTACATCAGGACTAGATCAACCAAGAAAACAATATGCTAATGGTAGCATGGATGAAAAAATAAAAGAACTTAACGAAGCTTTTAAAAGATATCAGGATATGGGTGGCACGTTACCTTATAAAATATTTGCAAAAGAATTTGCTACAGAAAATTTTGAAAGAGGTGGTAGAGCAGGTTATCAACAAGGATCAATGCCAACGTTTCAAGCACAAGGACTACCAGGTTTTTTAACTAGCTTTGGTTTAAATATGTTAGCAACACCACCACAAGGTAATATATTTCAAACAGCTGCAACAGCTGCAAGAGATCCGTTTAATCAATTACAAGTAAGTCAAGCAAGATCTAATGAACTTAGAGGTGAAAGAGATTTTTTAAGAAGTGAGACTGATAGAAAAATAGAAGCTGCTGATACAAGATTAGATAAAGAATTAGCATCAAGAGAAAAAATTGCAGGCATGAAAGATGAGGATGTAAATGTTATGGCATACGCAGAGATATTTAGAGATAGCGCAACTAATGCACCTAACCTAATTAAAGGAAGAAACGCAGTAGATTTTTTTGAAACTAAATACAATGAGTTAAAAGCTGAATTTGGAGAATTATCTGTAGCAGTAGAGCCAATAGATGCAACAACAATACGAACAAAACAACAAATAAATACTTTTAAAAAAGCAAACCCAGATTATATAAACAAAATATATTTTGATGTATCATCAGGCCAAGCTGTTAAATTTGCTAAAAATGTTGAAACTGGAGATATAGAATTAGTACCAGCAACTGGAGTCAAAGACACAGAAGGTGATAACATGCCAGAACCTAATACAACAACACCAGGATTGTTTGGTCAAGAAACAAAACCAGGAAAATCATTAAAAGAAATTCTACCAGATTTTACCGAACCGGGGTTTAACGAGGACTTCTATCAAAGTTAGGAGTTTTAAATGGCAAAATATGTACCATTATCAGCAGCAGAAGAAAACAACGACAGTAGTATATTTGCATCTATAGGTGCAGGTCTTGCATCTGGTTTAATTAAAACTGTAGAAGGTGTTGTATCTCTTGGAGCAGAGCTTGTTGATTACGGAGCAGATAGTAATACAGCAGCAGATGTAGAAAAGTTTTTTGATGATATAAATATATTTGAAGATACTGCACAAGATAGAGTAGCAGGTAAACTTGTAGAAGTATTTACACAGATAGGTATACCAGGTGGTATTGGTTTTAAAGCTGCAACTAAACTAGCAGACAAAGCATTAAAAGCAAAAAAAGCTGGTACATACGCAAACTTAAAATCTAAAAGTGTTACACTAGCAGCAGCAAAAGCTGATGAATTAAACAAAGCAGCTAAAACAAAAAGATTTGCAGCGGGTGTATTCGGTGGTGCAACTGGAGAAACATTTGTTGCAGACGTAGAAGAGATAGGTACCTTCGGTGATTTCTTTGATGGACCGACAGCAATAGATAGTTCTGAATTAGAAGGTAGAGATGAAGCTGGTAGAAGATTATTAAATAGAATTAAATTTGGATCTGAATCTTTGTTATTAACACCGTTTGTTTATGGTGTTGGTAAGGGTGGTAAGGCTCTTGCAAAAAGAGGTCAAGAACTTGCATACAGTGACAGTGCATTTGAAAGATGGGTTAATAAATATATTGGTTCACCATTTAGACCAAGTGGTGATTTACCTCAACAAGTATTTGAAGCTGAAATGGCTAAACAAGGATTAAAAGCAAGAGATACATTTAGAGCAAAAGAACTTGTTACAAATATTACAAAAGAAGTAGATAAGATATACCCTTCATCAGGTAAATTTTTTGACAGTTCAACTAATTCAGAACAAAAAAATTTTTATAAACAATTAAACGACGTACTGTTTGAAGGCGATCTTAACAAACCTATTAATCCTGGTGCAAAAGATGCATTAATTAAAACATTAAAAAATAAAGAAGTAGGTGAAGAAGCTATTGGTAGAATAACATCAAACTTAGATGCAGCTAGAAATGAATTTACAAATCTAATAAGTATACTTGAAAGAAACGCAGAAGGTAAAATATCTGCGGGTGCAAAAGATTTACAAAAAATTATGAAAGAAAGAATAGAAGGTTGGCTAGGTGGTACGTATAGAATATTTCAACAACCAAAAGGTTTGTTTAAATTATTTCAACAGTTTAAACCAACAGATGAAGCATATGTAAATGCAATAAATTTATTTAGAAGATATTTAGCAAAGACAGATAAATCAAGAAAAACAGCTTTTGATCCAGACGGAACAGAATATTACGAACAAGCAAAATTTGCAGTTGATGATATTATAAATCAAGTACAAGTTAAAAAGAAACCAGGTGGCTTACCTGATGTAGCATACCAAGATAAAACGGGTATGTTAAAAACAAAAAGTTTTGAGAAAGCAAAAGGTAGAGGTAGTAAAGTATTTAGAGAATTGTTTGGTGAGATACAGGATCCACGTTATTCTATATTTAATGCAATGACAAACTTATCTTCTGTAGCAAGAACAGCTACATACTTTGAAGATGTTGCAGCACAAAATACAAAAGTACAACAAGCAGGAGGTAGAGGATTCTTTTGGGATTCAGAAGATCTTGGAAAAGCGGCTGTACAATCACCAAGCACAGGTATTCAAATTGTAAAATTAAGTGAAGTTTTAGAAAAATTACCTGGTAGTAATTCTATTACAACTCCTTTATCAACTAAATGGACAACAAAAGAAATAGCTGATGGTATCAGAAACGCAAATGATATTGGTGCAGGTCTAACTTCTGTTATTAGAGGTAGAGAAGGTGCAAACCCTGCAGAGAAAGCAGCTACATGGTTTTATAGAAATCTTTTATTATTTCCAAAAGGTATATCACAGATGGCTAAAACAATCTTTTCAATACCCACACACTTACGTAACTTCTTTAGTGCTGGTGCGTTTGCAGGTGCAAACGGTATATTTTTTGAAGGTCTAACTAACCCTGGTTTATTAAAGAAAGCATTTGCAGAAGGTATAGATACATCTGCATTATTAAAATTAGGTCCAGGTAGTGCAGAAGCACAAGCAGCTTATAGAGAATTACTAGAGCTTGGAGTTGTAAACTCACAGGTACAAATAGGAGATCTTATTGGTCTATTAAAAACAGCAACAGGTGATCCTGGTGTTGTTAATACCGATACAATCTTACGACCTTTTATGTCTAAATTAAAAAAACTTGGTAGTTTTTTTCAAGGTAAATATGTTGCAGAGGATGATACATGGAAGATTACAAACTATGTAGTTGAGTTAGATAGATTAAAACAAGCAGCTGTCAAACAAGGTATTGAAGTAACACCAGAAGTTATACAAGGATTAAAAAAAGATGCAGCTAACATTGTAAAAAATACTGTACCAAACTATGCATATGTTGGATCAGTTGTTAAGACTGCAAGAATATTACCGATTGGTAACTTTATGTCGTTTCCATCTGAAATTATTAGAACTACAACTAACATTGCAGAACAAGGTTTAAAAGAAATGAAACACTCAAGACCTACAAAAGGTAGTAATGTTACACCATACGTTGTTGATGCAGAGACAGGTCAGTTAGTTAAGAATGATAACGTCATGTATGGCACAGGGTTTAAAAGATTGTCTGGTATGGCAACTACATTAACTGTAGTTCCGGCTGTAGCTGTTGAAGGTGCAAAAGCTATCTATGATGTAACTGAAGATGAAATACAAGCTTTACGTCAATTCGTACCTGAATGGTCAAAAAACT
>WLWG01001443.1_pt1 | contig 21416 bp, 35 predicted proteins | sample 6712871 | NCBI WGS metagenome assembly WLWG01 (sample SAMN12718693, study PRJNA515312) | sponge metagenome | isolation source: marine sponge | host: Mycale hentscheli | place: New Zealand: South Island, Marlborough, Capsize Point | collected 2003-05-01
CATGGGAAAATTCACAAGGCTGGGGTATACCAGGGCGATTCATTCATTCAGCTTAAGATACCCGGTCCATTTTGAGAAATGCCTCGCATTTCTGCTTGCAAATCGCAAATTGCTTACTAGGCTGGGCTGAGGTGGCCGGAGCAGGGGGTCGGGCGTTAGCCCGCCCCCGCTAGCTCAGCCATATCTCTGGTAGGCTTTGGCAGGGGCGGAGCCCCCCCAAACCAAACCTTTCCCCCCCAGAGAGATCAAGTTGGCCGAAATTCCGTCCATCACGCACCCGAGCGTTTACGCGAGGGAGGTGCTAGAGGGCAAGCACACGGTCAACGAAGCGGTCATGACTGCGTGCCGAAGGCACATGCACGACCTGGATCGCACGGATATCTACTTTTGCGATCCGGAGTTTGATCGCTTTGCGGACTTTGTTAGTCAACTGGAAGTGGCCGATGGCCACGAGTTGACTGGGCAAAGGATGGTGATGCTGCCTTGGCAGAGTTTCTTGCTTTGCTCGATACTTTGCTGGAAATTCAGGGACACTGGCGGCATTAGGTACAAAATGGCTTGGTGCGAAGTGGCCCGTGGGGCGGGCAAATCGACAATGATGGGGGTTCTACTCCTCTATGTCGCTAAGTACTGGGAAGGGTCCGATAATCTCTGCCTAGCTAACAAGGTCGATCAGGCCCGGCAGGCATACGACGCAGCGACAAAGATTGCCAAACGAGCGTTTGGTGATTGGAGAAGCGAAGACGAATCAGAAGCTCGTGGTGCCGATTACGAAACCACGATGAGGGAAACCCGGTGCCGGGCCTCGGGAGGCAGATTCCGGCCAATGGCCTCGAAAACCGGCACCCTTGACGGCACCAAGAGCATCCTTTACGTCTGCGACGAGGGTGCTGAAAGCCGAGAAGATTACTTTCAGAAGGTGATATCTGCTCTTCCCAAGCTCCGAGATTCGTTCATGGTAAGTGTTACGACTCCTGGGGATCCTGCTTTGGGGCTCGATAGCCCCTACTACACGAGAAGGCGGGTTGCCGAAGAAGCCTTGAAGGAAGAGAATTGGGACACGCTTGACGTTTTTGCCCTTTTCTATGGACTAGACGAGGGCGACGACCCCGAGGACGAAGACGTTTGGCAGAAAGCCCAACCAAGCCTTGGCCACGTCATTCCGATTAGCAACTATCAGCGGTTGCTTCGGGAATACAAAGCCCAGGACGCAATGCACACCTGGGAGCGATACCAGTGTTGCATTTACTCCATCTCGGGGCTTCAGTGGCTTGGCTTGGACGAGTGGCAATATGTATCCCGGTCCACGGGCCCCAAGCCCCCAGATGGGGCCAAGGTCTATGGTTCGGTTGACTTCAGCAAGTCGTTCGATTTAACCTCACTAGCAAGCGGCTTTTGGGGCGAAGACGGCAAGTTCTATGTTAGTTGGCACCATTGGGCCATTCGGGATCCCCACATCAAGGGGGCCAAAAGGCACTACCAGAAGTTCGTAGACAACTGGGCAAGGCACGACAACGTCACGATTTGCCAGCACCAAGTCCAATACGACTTGGTGAAAGACAAAATCAAAGAACTCCCGAACTTAATTCGATGCGGATATGACGCACTTGGAGGAATGAAAACTCAAGTGCAGCAATGGGGCGACATAGAAGAAAATTACAGCCCTATGCGTGGTGATCTTCCAATGTGGAGCTTGCCGCAAACCATCGTGAGTCTTGGACCAGCAACGTATTTGTTGGAGTCCATGATCCGCAACGATGAGATTCGTTTCGCCAAGGATCCCATCGTGGAGTACGCACTCCCAAACGTACAGCTCCAAGAGAATGCAAACGGCGATCGTCGCCCGTGCAAAATGCACAGCATGGGCATTATTGACCCGATAGTGGCCTGCGTGATGCTAATGGCCGTGCTCATCCGCGAAGGTGCCGAGCGACCAGGGGCCTACGCAAACAACGAGGACATCGTGGTATGAAACTCAATCTGCGCAAGCTATTCCGAATCACCAAGTATGGAACCGGCGGCGGTGCTTACGACGGAACGGCTTGGTGGAACTGGGAAAAGCCGGTCATCAACCCTGATGACCTTTTGGCTGATCCGCTTGCAGCTCTTGGGTTTTCTCCAATTGTCCGAGCCCTTCAGCTTGTTTCCAATGACCTTGCCAAAGTGCCATTGCGTTGCGAGCGAAAGGTTGGAAACCATTACGAGCCCGACGACGCAACATATCCCGAGCTTGCAGAAATCCTAAACGAGACCACCAACTCGTATTATTCGGCCTACGAGTTCAAGGGGTGGATGGCCCGGTGCATGATGCTTTGGGGCAACTCCTTTGCTCTCATTAGCCGTTGGGGCGATGACGTAAGGGAATTGATTCCCGTACGGCCTTGGGATATGACCATGTTGCCCGACCCCGAAAAGGGAGGATGGTATTACCGATCGGGCGAATACGGCGATATTGCACCGAAGGACATTTTGCACTTCCGAATGCCTACCTATGGCCGGATGCTTTGGGGTGACTCCCCAGTCACCCTCGGCCGAAAAGCCATAGCCCTTGGCATGGAGCAGGAAAACGCTGGCCGCAGTGCGTTTGCTATGCCAGGATTGGGCAAGATAGCCATCACCACCAAGGAGACTATGGGTGGCGAAGGCGTAAAAAAGATGCAAACTAGCTTTATCAACGCCCATTCTGGGCCAGAAGGCATGCTCCGCCCCATCGTGGTTCAGAACGAAAGTGATGTAAAGCAGGTTGGCCAGTCTCTTACGGACCAAGACTGGATTGCAGCACGAAACTTTTCGATTCATCAAGTCTCCCAGCTTTACGGCGTTCCGCCCCAGCAGCTTTATTCTCAAGAAGAGACGCACGTTTCTAGTGCTGTTTCAGAAGCTAGCAGGCTTTACGTCGATAGTTGCCTTTCTCAATATACCCAAGCGTTTGCAAACGAACTTGCTTTCAAACTTCTTCCAAGCGGACTTGATGGCGAAAAGTTCCGTTTCAACTTTGACACCACCCAACTGGTTCGAGGCAACTTCAACGAGCAAGTTGCTGCCCTTCAGATTGCGGTGCAAACCGGGGTTATGACTCGTAACGAAGCCAGAGAAATGATGGGCTATCCGCCCATTGAAGGCGGCGACGAAGTCCTCATTGGCCCCAACCTTCTACCACCGGAGATGAACCGTGAACAAGCGGAATCTGGAAATCAGGACGATGCAGGGTCGTCTAATGGCGACGAATGACGGCGTACGCTTTGAAGGGGTTGCGGTTCCCTACAACGCAACAAGCGTGACCCTTAGAGATAGGCGAAGGCCATACAAGGAACGCATTGCTCCAGGAGCCTTGAAGTGGGACGGCAACACGGTCATGCTTACCCAGCACGACCAAAGGGGCATTCCGCTTGCCAGAGTTTCAAGTGGAACATTGCGTTTCACGGATGGTGCAGACGGGCTTCATTTTGAAGCCGACTTGCCCGAAAGCAGAACGGATATTAGGGAAGCCTTGCAAAGGGGCGACCTAGACGGAAGCGTTTCCATCGGCTTCGTGTGCAACGACGACGATTGGGTTCATGGGAAGTCCACCAGCCTTCGCACGGTGCGAGGGGCTGAACTTGTGGAGCTTTCAATTTGCAGCCAAGGGGCCTACCCAGGAGCCCGCGGCGACTATAAGGAGTCCTGAAATGGACGATCTGCGATCGCTGCGGGAGCAGCGTGATGAACTTCGTGTCTCGCTTGACGAGATCATGGAGCGGAATGACAGTATCGACGATGTGGAGTCGATCGAGAAGCTCGAAAAGGGCGCGGCCCAGATGGCCGAAATGGACAAGGCCATTAGGTCTTCCGAGGCTCGTGCTGCTTACGAAGCTACCCGCGTCACTGGCGGTTCCTTTGGCTTCAAGGCCAGCGAAAAGAGCGTTTCCGCGGCCAACTACAGCGGGGATTACCGATTTGTTGTCAACGGCAACGATGTTCGCATTGAAGGCCGTGCGGCAGGTGATGCCGCCTCGGTTAACGGCGTAGACCCTTCCGCCTCGCTTCCAGGAATGCCCAACGCGACTTGGGGCGATATGTCGGCGGCTATTCCCGTTGACCTCCAAGCGGAACTGATCCGGCTTCTCCCTAATAAGGCGGTTATCCGCCAGTTCTTCCAGAGCCGCCAGTATTCCAACGATGTCGAACTCCAGCGGGTGGCTACTCGTGTTCTCGGTGAAACCACTTTCGGAGCGGGAACGGCTAACGCAGTCGCTCGTACTGCCGAAGAGGCTGCTTATCCGCAGGTTTCGATGGCCCTCGAACGTGTCCGAGTGAACAACTTTAAGACGGCGGCTAAGTCCACCGTTACCGAAGAGTTCATGAAGGATGCTCGTGGCCGGGCCATTGCCGAGCTTTTGATCCAGCATAACGAAGAGCATGCCCGTCTTTGGGATCGCGGATATGCTTCGGGTGATAGTGGCACTGATGGCCCGGATCCTTGCTGGGAGTACCGAGCGGGTGCCGCTGGCACGGTTGGAATCGAGGACTTCATTCCGGCCGACCAGATTGTCGAAATTGAGACGGCTGCCGCTGCCGCTGCTGCGACTGCTTCCAAGACTTGGGTAGATGCTCTTGCCGGTCTCCGGTACGACAAGATCCCGGCCCAGTATTGGGGTGGCCTGCGTTGGATGACTAATCAAGTCACCTTCGCCGCCCTTACCAAGGTTCTTGACGCTCAGGGTCGTCCGCTGTTCCAGCCGCTTCTGACCGGAACTCCGGCTAGTTCGCTGGAAGTCGGCACGCTTCTCGGTCTCCCAGTGTTTGTGTCTAACAACCTCTCGGGCACGGTCGCCGCCGACAAGACTGCTATGATTCTCGCTCATAGCGAGGACTACTGCATCTTCGATCGGTCTGGCTTTAGCCAGCAGGTTGACCCGTATTCCGAGGCGGACACCGGCGAAGTGGTGTACCGCACCAGGATGCGTTCCGACGGTCGATGGCTTCGGCCGTTTGCCGCTGGCGCGCTTGTCTGGGCAACTGCCTGATCTCTTTCTTTCCGCTCTCGGAGCCCCTTCGGGGGCTCCGGGAGTGTTTGCTTGGAACTGGTACACATGATTGAGTTCATTTCTCAAGATCCCCACACGTTCCAGCTTGCTGAGTTTCTCGATCATATTCGCCTCAGCAGCGGAATTGACAATGCTGCGGCGCAGCGATCACTTGATGCCGCAGTGGCGGCTTTCGAGAATTGGACTGGTCTCCTCACCAGAGAATCGGTCATTCTCCAATCCGAGGACAACCACGTCCCCCCGTTTAGGGCTATGTACGGGCCGGTAAAGGACGCAACTACAACGGTCACCAAGATCGACCGAAGCGTCACGCCGTTTGTTGAAACTTCCGTTACAGATAGCTTCTACGTTTCAAGAGACGTGTTTTATTACCTCTTGAAAATCCCAAGAGCAAGCGTGTCGTACACGCGATGTTCGTTTCGCTGGCAGTACACGGCGGGCTCTACTGCATTCCCGGCCACGGTCAAAATGGCTATCTATGGCATTGCGGCACTCTTTTACGAGAACCGCGAGCTTGCCAACGAGTGCAGCCTTGAGCAGGTGCCCGTTGCTTACCGATCTATCATCGAGTCCTACCGAAACGGCGATGTCTGATGAAGAAGCGACCCGATCCTGGAGCCATGCGGTTCCAGCTCACACTCTTCAAGCCTTCGGCGTCCACCGACGACGTGGGGCAGAACATTCGTTCATTCACTCAGGAGGCGGTCATTCCATGCTTCGCCCGGAGTGTGAGAGGGCGGCTGACGGATGCTGGTGAGCAAGAGATGGCGGGGCGACGAACCTACGAGTTCGTTGTCCGCAACGGATCAGGCGTTGACTACGGCTGGGAGCTGGAGTACCGGAGCGGGCGGTTCAGGGTCGAACGAATCGACAACTGGGACGAGCGGAACCGTATGCAAATCATCTACGCCTTTGAAAGCGACTTGTGATTAGCGATTCATACATCAACGATCTCTTTACTGACATCGAAGAAATCATCGCCATTAGGGATCGCCCTGCAATAGAACGGCTGAAAAAGGGCCTTCGCCAATCGCTGCGAATTGTGGACAAGGCAAGCCAAGCAGAATACGCAACTCACCGTTACCGATTCGGCAGCTCAAGGAAGCAAAGGAAGCGAAGGGGCGGCTCTTTCCGGGGCTTTGCATCTAAGGCTTCCTCTTACCGATACCGCTTCAATGTCGAAAAGGGAAGGCGGCCGTGGCGTTACCAGTCCATGATGAAGAGGAAGGGAAGGGACAACGATTACCAAGGAAACCTTTCTCATCTCCTTGAGGACGGATCCTGGAACAACTGGACGGGCCGGAAGAACAAGGCATATAAAGTCCGGTACGCGGCTTTCCAAAGGGTGCAAGAAGAAGCTAAGCAGCGAGCAGTAAAAGCATTTAGGGACGCAATCCTTGGCAATTCCTGACACCATTTATGACTTCTTGGTTTCGGCCATTAGCGACAACAGCGTAGGTGTGTCGCCTTTTGTCCGTCCCAGCGAAACGGATTTCCCCTTCGTAGTGTACGACTTCCAGCAGGATGTCTACACCGGCTCAACGCCATCCGATCCGGGACCGCCGATCATTCAGTGGGACGCAACAGTCGTCTCAAGGTCACTCGATGAGGCCGAGACAATTGCACAAACAATTGTTTCCGCATTGCCGGGATCAAATTGTCCAATACGAATCAAGAGTCTGGTTAGGGCCTACGAGCCATCCTATGACGGGCAGCGACCGGGGCTCTATCTCATTACCTTGAACTTGGAGAACTTCTGATGGCAAAGATTACAGGAAACGGCCTTACCGCCGAGTTTGGGCCTGTAGGCGAAGAATTGTTCGTTATTGCCGTGACTTCTATTTCGATGGATTCGGCAGAACGTCCGGCAATTGATATTACTGCGGCAAGCGATTCCCAGCGAAAAGCCGTCCCCGGTCTCAGGGGTGTGCCTACTGGATCGGTTACTGGCATCCTAGAACAAACAGCCGCCGACGTCCCGGATCAAATCCGGGCTATTGAAGCTCAGCTTGTTCTTTGCCCGCACATCCCTTGTCGGATCACGGCCAAATATGGATGCGAAGCGGGCGAGACTGCTCCACTAGTAGATGCAAACATCTTCGTTACGGGATTCAACATTGAAGCAAGCATTGATGAAGCCGCGACGGTTACCGTCAACTTCATGCTTTCTTCTGACGAGTTTGTTCCAGCCTCCTAGAAAGGAACAGAATGTTTGAGCCAAAGAAAAAAACAGCAACAATCGACGGCCAAAAAGTGGTTGTCCGTCAACTGACACTTGAAGACACGAATCGTGTTGAAGAGGATGCTGATATGGCTGAAGTGGTGGCATTGTCATGGGATTCCCCTGGCAACGTCACGGCCGGGCAGGTGCGGAAGTGGCCGACTTCAGTGGTGAAGGAAATCTATGAATTGTGCCTCGACTTGAATGGGTACAACGAGGGAAACTGACTGAGCGGGATATAGCCATGCACCGGCTAGCCAAAGAGCTAGGCATGACCGTGGCCGAACTTGATTCCCGCATGACGCTGAAAGAGTTTGGGCGGTGGATGGCTTTCTGGGAACACGAAAGCGGACACCGGCAAACAATGTCCGAAGCCTTGCAGGAGGTATCTAAATGGCAACTGTAGGCAACCTTTTCGTCAATGTTCGGGGCCGCACTGGCGGATTTGTTCGAGACATCAAGAAGGCCAACAAAAAGGTCACTAAAGACTTTTATCTCAACGAAGCGATGGCTCTCCAGCGTCTCCGCGAAGCTAGGGAAAAGGTGGGAAGACACAACAGGGCTTCCCCTGAGCGTTTCCAAAAGGCTATGGGGGGCTTAAGGACGGCAGAAGCAAGGTACGAGATTGCCCAGAACCGACCCGCAAGGCTCCAAACCCGTAAGGGTTTGATGGGCCGTAAGGCTAGAGCTGAAGCAATTGCAAGAGAAGCAAAGTCTGTGATTCCGCTCTTGCTTGGCGTGCCTGCCGTTGCCTTGGCCTTTGCCGTTCGCAATAGCGTGAAAGCCATGTCTGATGTCAAGAACTTCGCCGCGACCGGACCTTCAGGCGGCGAGTTCATTACGGCAAAGGTTGGCAAGCAGCTCGAAGACCTTGCCTTTGCTCAAAGGCCAGACGTTTCCAGGGTAATGGCGGAAACGGCCAAGATCGAGCAAAAGAACGCAAGGGTCTGGCGAGAAGTGGGGCTTCAGTTCCAGATCGTTATGAATGCGATCATGGAAAAACTGTTTGGGGAATCCTTGGACGTGATGGGGCCAAAGATCAGAGGCGACGAAGGATTCGTGCCAGGGCAGGACACCTTGGCGGCAGGCATCCGTGCAAGAAACGAGGCAAACGCTCGCCGTTCCCAGCAGGAAGCCAAAGAGTGGATGTCCGAAGCCTTTTGGATGTTTGACTGATGCCAACCGTTACCGAACGAATCGGATCCAGAAACCAAACGCTCGGGGGGCTTTTCCAAGCCACCCGGTTGTCGGTTCAATACATCATTAATTACTGCGACGACGAAACGGTTCCCGACACGACCGAACAGGTTTTTGCTGATTTGCTTAGCGATGGGTACGAGATTGAGATAAATCGCCCGTTCGGGATCCCTGTAGGTGACCCGGTAGAGACAATTACTATCGGGCAAGGATACTCGGCGTCCTCGGGTTATATCGCCGACGAGTGCATAAATGTCCTCGAAGGCTTTGAGTTAACAAGCTACTCATTGACAAGGGACACGACGGCCAAAGGGGTTTTCATCTTCAACGCGACTTTGGAGATGGTCGAGTTCCAGGTATACAACCACGCTCTCACCACTGTTTCTCCGTCATCAAGGCTTGCCCGTTCATACCGGGCAAGGCCCACCCTGCCCACAATTACCGAGGACGGGACCAACGGGTACACGACAGACTTGCTTCCTGGCTATGCAAATAACACCATCAACGGCGGAGACATTGGCGGGCAGAAAATTGACATCAATGTGCAGCCCATAGGCGTTCCGATTGCCCAGAACCGATTTACGCTTTCGTTCGTTTCCCGAAGGCCGTATTTCGCCACGGCGGCGGCGACTACCAAGACGGTGGACCCCATCTATGAATATTGGACATCAGGCAACGGAACCTATTTCACCGGCAGCAGGCTGAAAACGTCTGGCGGGACACTCTGGCCGATCGGGACAAACTTCACGGCGATCGGAACTGCGGTGAACATTACGACGATCACCGGAACATGGGTTCGGGTTGATCTTGAAATACTGGTTGACGAGCAGGCACATCTCGACCAAGTGCCATTTTCAGTCAACGGGTTTCAACCGCAGGATGTCGAGAGGTTTCCTGGAACGGGATTCAAAATGCTTTCTGCTACGAAAGTCGGCTTCATGGATCCAAACCCCCTGATCTTGGAAGTTGATTTGACGCAGTTGCCGTGCAACGTCTTGAATCTTTGGCAGGAGGACTTCCCGACATGACTCGTACTTTCCCTTCAGCCAGCTTTAGGGGACCATACTTCGGCAAGGTCACCGCCTCCGAATATGTTGACCCGGAAGACACTTCAACGAAGCGGTGGAAATATACGCTTGAAATCGTCGAGCTTGCGGAGAATGGATGGGAAGGTTTTGATGCCCCGGCAGAATTAGACGAAGTTCTCAATGTCTTTGAGTCTGGAAACACAAGCTCCGCAAGCATGGGCGTGGATCACGCATCTTTGCCGGGAAGCTATGAGCTTCAACCGTGTCCCGACGACACGGTTGTTCTATTGTGGTCACATCCAGTCGGCCATGTCATGGCTTGGCCCAACCAGTTCGACGGAACTTGCGACGAATGACCTTAACTCGCGTATGTTGCTGCGGCGGTTGCGAATACTGGTATTTGGACAGTTGTGGTCCGGGACCGGCTATCCCTCGCTATGTTTGGAAGCGTTGCGATATCTACGAGCTTCAGACCGGGGACTTGTCAGAGAATTGTCCGGCAACTTGGGTTCCTAATCCCTACATTGTTTGGGATCTCGAAAGGCCCGGTTGCCCTACCGAGATTGCCCACGCATGCGGAACATTCCGTTGTGCAACAACGGACTTGATAACTCCTTCGGCAATCACTTCTGACGCTATTGCAGCTGGATACCAGACATCTCCGCCATTGCCCGAAATCAATGTGTGCGAGTATTGCCCGGATCCGATTGGCGATTGCGAGTTCATCCTTGGCGGCCCTACTGACATTCTCAACTGGATGACAATCGACGATTGTTGTACAGACGATTGCGGCAATCTTGGAAACGGCGTTTCTTTGGGATGCGAATTCCTATCGTCGAATTGTGGACTTCCTCTTTCCACGGTCGCAAACGCTGGGATCTTTGGCGGAGGATTGATTACAACAGACACCGTTGCGAACCCCGTAGTTGGCGGTGGGCTAACTTGGACACCTTCTGTTTCTGCCCCAACGTCGTGGTCGGTGTTCAGTGATCCTGGTGGAGCCGTTGGACTGTATGAGTTGCGAGCCCTTGTTGATTACTCAGTAAACGTCTCTGGAACGATGGCATGTCTTTCGGGCATCCCCGGCCCATGCCAAGACGCACTGACTTCCCCAGTGAGTTACACGGGCAATTTCCAAGCACGGATCAGGGCGTTTGTGCAAGCCTCCTCGGCAAATTGCGGGGCTGGGCAATTGCAAAGTTTTTCCGTAGCCGCTTTAGGCATTTCCAGTTCGGCGACATTCACTGACACGCACTGCGGGAGCACCCAGACGTTCACGCTCTCGCAGGGTGTCCCTTCAATTGCAAGCAGTTGCGATGTCATACCGGAAATCAGATTCGGCAGGACTAATTACATGGTGTTGACTTTGCAAAACTGGTCACTGTCTAATTCCGGCAACCCTTTGTGCCCCTCTATTCCTGGCAGTGGAAACTCAAAGATCGAGCTTGAATTCATGACGCCTCTTGGCGACCCGTCTGTATACGGATGCTGAAATGATTAGATCAAAGTTGTCCAAGATGAGAGGGGCTGGGGATCTCGTTGAGGCGGTGACAACCGCCACGGGAGTCAAGGCCGTTGTCGAAAAGGTCTCGAAGGCCACCGGCAAAGATTGTGGATGCAAGAAGCGAAAAGAACTATTGAACAAAGCAATGCCATTTGGAGGGGCCGATGAGCTGCAACCCAAGCAGGATTAGACTTAGCAACACTGATGCGACGACGGTGCAATTTACGATTGATTCGGATCCGGGAGATGGAACAGTTGTCTCTTTCCAAGTGGACGCTTTGGGGATTGACGAGGCCCCAACAACTACCTCCGGGGTTGCCACGGTTGTAATTCAGGCGATCAATTCTTCTGACCTGCTTATTTACGATGCCACCATTCAGGTCGGATCAAACGCCGCAGTGGTGGGCGAGGTCATTGCGGTTGAGACGAACGAGGACCAAACCATCGGGGTGACGGTCTCCGACGCTGGCGTGACATACTGTGCCCCTACCAGCGGGGGCGGTGGCGGTGGGACGACCCCGGTCTATCAGTACGTCTACGGCAACACCGAACAGCTCGCGGAGCTGAAGACCGACGATGTCCACTTGAGCATCTTCGGCGACTCGATTAGCAATCCGAGGACGTTGGTTTCCGGTCAGGGAAGCCTTTTTACAGCGGCTTGGTTTAAGTTCAAGCCGGATGCGTGGCGGGGGGTCTGGTTGCCTGCAAGCGATGCCGCAGGGATGTACTCAAGCACGGACAGCAGCACCGCGGAAAAGAGACAGACCGGCAGCAGCTCAATGCTGCCGACTTCGCTGAATCGAAAAACAAGTTCCTGGACGATGGGGTGCGTTGCAAATTCGGATAGCACGCAGGACATTTCTTTCCAGTTCCAGCTTGGAAACCTCTCAATCAATGCCGCAGACCGGGACTCGAATATGGGTTTATATCCCGACGGCATACGATTGTTTGATACGTCTTCTGGCGAACGCAACATCGCCAAGCAGGGAAACAACTTCAAGATCGGGGCCGAGCTGATTGGTGTCGGCACGGATGACTTCTGTACCGCCAACGTCCAGAAGAGGTTTTACAGAGCAAACGCTCAGAGCGCGGGTTGGTCTGCCGAACCAGTTGTCGGCGGAGTTGGTTACTGGTCCGAAGTCATTTCGGATGAATTTCCAAGCTCGCAGACGTGGGATGGAACGGAAACTGGTGTCGGATGGACTTTGCAGCTCCGAGACCAAGTAGATGCCGAAAGATTCGTTTCGGAATCAGTATTCATTGGCGGAACGGCTCCAGGCTTTTCGATGAGCTACTTTGGCGATGGCGGCTTCACGTTTCGGAACCACTACCCACCGGGCGAAACCAAAGACATCTCTCCAGGTGGGGTTTCGGCCTACCACTACGACGCAGGAGCTATGTCTGGCCGGATGACCGCGATCGGAACTACGCATGCTCTTATTGAATTAGGAGCGAACGACATCAACGCTTCCTTGCGTACTGGCGAGGAAGTCTTGGCGGACTTCGATCTCATGTTGTCCAAACTAAGGACGGCACGACCGGGAATCAAGATCATTGCCCTGACGGTGTACGAAGGCGACAATTGGGCGGCAGAAAGAAACACGGCTCGCCAAACCTACAACGCGGGGCTCAAGTCAAGGGCCGAGACGGTTTCGGATCTCACGGTGATCGACTTGGCCGGCTTCATTGAAGACGAGTTCGAAACAAACGCGGCCTTTGTGGCGGCGTGGTTGCACGACACCATCCACCCGAATTATACGGGCGCGGTCGCAATGACCGAATTCATCTGGAACCGGGTAATTGCCTCGACCGGGGGCGTTATCAGCGTCCAAGGTCGGACTGGCGAGGTGGTGCTCACTGCCGCCGACTTTGACCCGGTGGTAGATGCCTACAACATCCTGATCGAATCTCCCGTGAACAAGGCTTCGCCGGGATACATGATTGACCAGCGGGTCGTAGCGTCTAGGTCGATCAAGAACCTCTACGCCAAGACCGCGAGCGGAACATGTACGGTCGTCGTCAAGCGAAGCGGAACCGAGACCGTCGCCACGCTTTCGGCGAGTTCCTCATTGACTTCCCAACTCGTAGACCCACCCAGCACGGTCGCCGCAGGTAACTACCTAGAGATCGAGGTGTCGGGCGCTGTTAGCCCCGTGGACCTTGCGATTGTCGTGGAGTACGAGCAATGAGCCCGAACGTCATATTCGTTCCGGCTCCTGTTAGTGGGGCCTCGTTGCGGTTTCAGGTTCAAGCGACTACGACGGTAACCTTTCCTGGAAGTAATCAGGCACCCACGGGCACGACTACATGGATCGGTCCAGACGTGGGGCAGTTCGTGCCCTACAACAGCAGCCCGTTCCGAACGAACAGTTCCAAGAATCGTCTTGAGTTCCTTTTCAGAGTTGATACTGCGGACTGGATCAACGGGAACGCTTGGAACACGCATTTCCTCGCCAATAGCCCCCGGGCTGAATTCGAGCTGAGTACGGGGGCGACCTACGTCTGTGACCCTGGAGCCAACCCCGGGGACAGCTTCGGGAACAGAGCCGGGACTAGCAATCTTGTCCGCTTGCGTGCTCAGGCCGGTTCGGCCTCTTTATTCTGGAACGAATGGCAGACCGCCAGTTCCGGAGCCACCATTACCTTGAAGGTTTATTACATCCCATGAATACCTTGAGCTTTTATTCCAACATCGACGTTTCCATGAACGCCATTGAAGGTCAGCTCCAAGCACTGGCCGAGGAATTCGCCATCTTCACCGAACGCAGCGAGATCGACGAATCGATCATCGCGGTGCTGAAGGTGCGAGCCGAAGGAATCATCGCGGCTGCCGATGGGCTTCTCGCAATCGAATACGCCCCCGAAGAAGAATGATAGATACCCCCTATGACGATTCAAGAAGTTGCAAGCATTCTCGGGGACGCAGGAAGCATCGCTATACCGATTGTCTTGGCGGTTATTGCCAAGGAGTGGCATCGCATAGATAAAACCTTGGCCCGTTTATCAGACGCTATTGAGCGTTTGACGGAAAGAGTAGACCGGCTAGAGGAGAGACACCATGAGAGTTCTGGCGATAGGTGATATTCACATACCAGCGGAGCATCCGAAGTATTTGGATTTTTGCTGGTCAGTCTATGAGTATTGGCAATGCGATTCGGTCGTCATGGTGGGGGACATCGTTGATTGGCACGCGATATCTTTTCATGCAAGGGAGCTTGACGCCCCCAGTGCAGTTGACGAATACGAACTAGCGAGGTCTAGGATTGCTGAATGGCAGGAGTGGTTTCCGAAAGCAAAGGTTTGCATAGGGAACCACGACGAAAGGGTGGAGAGGCTTGCCGCTTCGGCTGGCGTGCCTCCCCAGTTCATTCGTTCATTCAGTGACACATGGGATACACCCGAATGGGAGTGGGCACACGAGCATTTCGTGGACGGCGTCCGGTACTTTCACGGGACCGGCATGAGTGGGCAACGCCCCGCTCTCAGGGCTGCAATGGCCTCGATGACCAGCACGGTTTGCGGACACGTTCACTCGCAAGCCGGAATTTCTTGGTCTGCCGGGCCGAACAACACCGCCATCTTTGGCCTTGACACTGGGGCCGGGATCGATACAAACCACCTAGCAGCACGGTACGGAAAGAACCTTATACGCCGCCCCATCCTGGGCTGCGGTGTCGTCATTGACGGCAAGAACCCATACCACGAGAGGATGCCAGCATGAGCGAAGACGAATACACCAAGACCATGCACCAAGTGCGGGAGCTAATCGGGATGCTGATTGAGGACGGTTGCGATGCCGTGGTGCTTTCTTGGAGTCGAACCGAGAAGGGTTCAACGGCTTGCGATTACGAAACCTTTGGCAACTTCTTTGCCTGCAATGGGCTTGCCCATGACACGTTTACGAGGCTGGTGCAGAACAACCGGACCATCGTCGAGGTACGAAGCACCTCGGAGGACTTGATGGAATACGAGGAGGATGAAGACGAATGAGATGCCTGCTGATTCTTTGTCTCGCCCTAGCAGGGTGCCGAGCCGTCCCATCAAGCGAGTTTGTGGACCCCATCCCCACGATGGACCCCAATGCCCTGAAGGAGGCCGCTATTGTGGCTGAGGCCAAGGCTGAGATGTATAACCGTCTAGGCGAGAGAGCCGCGGGGTTCTGGCGAGGAGCCGCTCAGACGGCTTCTGAGGGCCTCGGGGCAATTGGAGCCCCCGCAGCCCTTACGGGGCTGCTCGGGGCTGCTGGCGGCTTCTTGGTCCCTTCTCCGGGAGAGCGAAAGCGGGTCAGAATAGCGAAAACAGAAGGTCGTCTTGACGCCCAAGTGGCCATTGGTCAGCCATTGCCGCAGCGATCCCAGGATACGTCAGAGAACGCTTGACTTTTCTATCGGGGCTTGGCCCCATCTTCCACATTTTGGGCTCTCGCCCTTCCACCACGTTAGTGGGCTGGAGGAGCGGGAGCCCTTTTAGCCAGAAGCACGTCCGCTTGACCTCCCCGTGGCCGAATTGCCAAGGCTGCACGGTCTGGTCTGGTGGCCGCCAGACCGAGGACATAATCCCCACCGGGTTCTCGATGCAAATTCTGGGGCATGGGTGGTCGGCAAACAGCTTGAAAAACTCAATAGCCGCCTGCTGCCTGCCGTCTGCCCGCTTTTCGGGAAACCAACGGGCCCCCGATACGCTCAGGTGATCGCATGGGGGAAAGGCAATAATCATATCCCACTTTGAATACAAGACTTCCCGAACGTCGCACTTCAGGTGGAAGAAGCTCTGATCTTCGGGGCCCATTAGGTCACACGACCACGCATTGTGTCCCTTGGCCCTAAAGGCACTCCGGACCACCCCGCTCATTTCGCAGGCAACCAGGATGTTCAACATGCGTAATCCTCGTCGGGTCTCGGCGGCGGCTCCCGTCTTGGCTTGAGGGTGCCCGCATCTAGACGCCGGTGGCATTCCTTGCAGCAAGGCAGGATGTTCGTCCACTCAAGGGCTAGGTCTGGCCGGTATCTAACTGACTCGATGTGGTGACCATCGGTGGATGGTCGCCGTTGGCACATGCGACAAACCGGCTCCCGCCTTATGACCCGGTCCCGGAGGGAACGCCACTTGTCGGCATCCCCTCCGGCTCGCGGGTCACGGTTCGGGTAATGATCCCGAAAGCGTGGCATTAGAAGGGGGGTCCGTCTGCGGCCGGACTTACAACGGCTAGGGCTGTTCCAGGATCCATTTGCACCTCATCTTCGGAACCGGATTCCCTATAGATGAGGAGTTGATCGACTTGGCAGTCGTCAATCCAAACCCTATTTGATTCCGTAATGGCGTCTAGGATGGGCTTTGCGAAGTTGTCTATATCTCGCCTTCGGTTGTCGCCCCAATAGAAATAGATGCGGACGGCATATCGCTCTTCGTCGGGTTTTCGGTCCGGGAAAGCATCGGAAACGTATTGTTCCGCCTCGGTTTTCCACCATCGGTATTCCTTGGTCAGACGCATATTCCGATACATGCGATTATTCAAAGACGGGGGGATTGTGAAAGTCATCCGCACCAGAAGCCGTCCTTTCGCCACGCCCATTCGTCTGAATCCATTGCGGCAATGTTGAAGTTCGGGTTGCCGAGATCCTTCTCGGCCACTTGGTTCGAGTTTTCAAGTGCTTTCTTGGCGAGGTCTTCATCGGAACTATTAGGCTCCGAAGGTTGCATAGGTTGCATTTTTGGTGTCTCCATTCTTTACGAGTCTGTTTCGGGCGCACAAATTACGCAATGCACGCCGCACTTTCTGGATGTCCATGCCGAGGGTATCGGATATCTCCTTGGCTTCCCATTCCCCTACTCTCGACGACATGACCGCGAGCACACGCTCGCCGTCATACTCGGGGATAGAAACGAATCGGTTCAAAACCCCGGGCAAGTGGTGATAGGTGTTTTCCTGGTCCATGTAACAAGCGACTTGGCTCTCGATCTCGGGGAACCTACCCTTTCCGCTAAGGATCCGGATCCGGTCTGGCGTCGTCTCTTCCGTCTCAATGATTTCCTTGTCCGAAAGTGACCGGAAAGACAACAGAACGTCCGGCTGCTGTTGCCAAGCCGAGCACCCCCTTGGCTCGTTGCCGCCCTTGGTGGTGTGGTGGAGAAGGCAAAGAGCCGCCCCCGTTTCCGATGCGATTCGCTCGAAGCTCATCAAGGCCCGGAGGACTTCCGAGTTGTCGTTTTCGCTCGTGATCGAACCGAACCGGGTCACCGGGTCGATGAGGATAAGCCCCGCCTCGTAAGTCTTCCCCATGTCGATCACTGCGTCTACCCAATCATCAAGATCGGCAGACGATGAAGGAGCGATACGGCCGTGGCCGCGGTGGAGAATGCGAAGCCAATCCTTATCTTCATCCGTTCCCGGTAGGTTTTGGGCAAATTCCGACCACGCCCAAGCCGTTTCTTCCGAAAGAATCAGTGTATTTGCGGGGCGAATGGATCCCGTCGGAACCATCGCATCCACCGCCCCATAAGTCTGGAAACCCTCATGTATCCGGCGAAGCCAATCTCGGACAAGCGAAGACTTGCCCGCCTTCGGGGCACCAGAAAGAAGCGAGCAATGCCCCCGGTAGAGACAACCAGGAACCACGGCCGTTGGACTTTCGATGTCGGCGGTTGCGAGTTGAGATCCGGAATCCGGGATAGGAAGGGAAAACTTGCGAATTTCCCTATCGTTAGGCGGTGTCGAAAACGTCATGTCCCGAGCACCAAATTACGAAGGCCCTTCTTCGCAAGGTCTCCGGACATGCATCGAATCATCTTCCGGAAGTCTTCGGAGAATCCCCGCCATAGCAGCCACCCATAGTGCTGCCGACCGGCGGAGCATCCCAAGGTGAACCTAAGATCGGTCATGTTCAATAGGTCAAGTTCTCGAAGAAGTCCGATGGTGCAACCCCAACAAGTCGGCGCGTCGAATTCAGGATTGCATTCTTGGATGGGGTCGATGGTTTGGACCCCCGCCCCCGTCTTGTGGTCGATGCGGCGATGGGTGCTCCGCCACCACATGCCGTCACGAAAGGTGATTAGCTCCCTGTAGCTCGGCTTCTTGTCTCTCAGCCACGTCATATCAGGACGCCGCAGTTCATACATATCCGCAAGGCCAGCGGCGCGTACCAAGACGCGCCGCCAGCGCTGCGGGTTCTGAACCCAGTATTCCTCGTGCATGCTACTCATGGGGGTGGTCTCCCTATATAGGTGATGGCCCAGCCAGTTTCCTGGCTGAACTCGCGTAGTCAGAATGGGATATCCGCAGGGGCCACGGCAACCCCCCGCAAATTGAGATAGGGGCGTCCGCCGTTGGGGTTCGGCTTCTCGATTACCTCGCATTTAATCGAGTCACCCACGCCAGCGGATGCAAGGGCGGCGGCATCGTCGCCGAAGCAACTAAACCATTGACCGCCCGAGTACCCGTCCGCATTGACTCGGGTGGCCTTGCCTTTTTGCTCAACTGGACCCTTGATAGTGAGGGTGATTGGTCCAGAACTGCCGCCCGTGCTCGAAGCCGGTGCCGCCCTCGGTGCTGGTGCTGCCGGGGCGGCTGCTAGCTTTCCCCCGTAGGTATCGAGAATCCCCTCGGCAATGGCTACGCATGCTCTCCACTGGTCAGTCGCTACACCGCCCTCGGCGCATGATTTCAGGATGGCGGTAACCTCAATCCTAGACATCGGCATTCTCAAACTCCTTGATAAGTTCCTGGATTCGTTGCTCGGTTCGACGTTCGACCCGGGCCCATCGGTCTACCGAACTCCTCGCGTGTATGTGCTCGAAGCCGAGCACGGCCGTGTCCATCTGGACGAGGGCCCACGCCCACCCACGATCGTGGGCATGCTTGCGGCGTAGATACAACACTCGAAGCCGGTCTAACAGTCTGTCGGTGTTCATGGGGGTGGTCTCCATGCTGCCGGGCCCGGACCGGCAGGGCGGGACCGAAGTCCACGCCCCGCCGGGGAGACCCGAGGGGAAAGAGGAGGGTATCAAATCATCCAGCCGAATGTGGTGCCTTTTCGAGGATTCGCTGAACCTCGGCCAGCCGAACGCGAGTCCCGTACCGAAGGACCGACCAGTCGCTCGCGATCTCGTGACTCGCCCACACGGTGTTCGTGTCCTTTTGGGCGGGGTGGTCAACGATTTCAATTCGGTGGTTGTAGTCCATACCCTGAATGACTCGGACCTTCCGCCGCTTGTCCCAGCCGCAACGGTGAACCGTGCCGTCCTCGTCGATGCTGACATGCTGAATCGTGATCCAGTCTCCATCGCGAGAAGTCACGCGGTACGCTTCGATCGAGACGGTCAGGTCGGATCGTCGCGTCTTACCGGTCGTGCTGAAGTAGAGGTTGCCCTCGTCAAAGGTCCTGGTGGTCGTGGTCATGGATGGTCTCCTGAAAGGGCTGAGGGGGTGATGGGAGCCCCGGCCTGATGCCGGGGCCTCCCGTGGTCGATCATCGACGTGGTCTCCTCTTGTATCCCTTGCGGGGGGTGGCTTTGGCTTTGGAACGGTCTTTGGATGTTCGTTGGAATCGGACGCCGTTGAGTTTGGCTTTACGCCCATATGTGGTGCCGCGGGGCTTCAAGATGGGCAAGGATCACCACCCTTCCGAGAAGAGGATGCCGCCGCCGTCTACGAGTGCGACCATGCCGCGCCCGTTCATCTCCTCAAGCAACGCCTCGCAAAACTCATCGGCATCGGCGTCGGCGTCAAGGCTCAGGGATTCGCGGTCGATGCCAAAGGCTAGGGCCAGTTCCTCGGCGCTGCCGTACTCACACCACCCGCAACAAAGGGCGATCACGTCGAACTCAATCGGCTCCCCTATGTCTTCGGCGAGGCCTTCGAGGTATTCGAAGAGGGCATCGAAACCGGCATAAGAGAATTGGCTGCCCCGGCCGTAGGCTTGGAACTCGTCTCGCATGTGGGAAGCGGATCGGATGGATTGGACAAGGTGCATGGTGGTCTCCTTGGGTTCGGGGGTTCGGTCAGATGGATCGATCGGCGTTTCGCTTGTCGGCGGCACGTTGGCATCGCTTGCACTGGTCGGCGTAGCGACCAGTATCGGTCGTCGCGTGTCGCGGGATCTCGCGGCCGCAAAGAGTCATATCGCGATCATCAGGGTCCGCAAGATGGCCCTTCGATCGGCGCTCTCCCGCGAAACAGCCGTATCGGTCCAGGATCTCAGTCGTCCAGCAAAATGAATCATCCATTGAGAGGGGCATGGTGGTCTCCATGTGGGTTAGGGGTGAACGGGTCACCAATCAAAGGCGGTGCAAATCGGTCCACATCCGGACCGCTTGCAGCAATGGGAAGCGATGGCCGAACGCTTCGCGGCATCGCTCTCGGCTCGTCTGTTGCGGGTGTTCCATCCCGAGCGGGCCGGGGCACCGGCGATCAACTCGCGGCACCGGGGGCAATTCGGGTCCTTGCGGCCGAACGCCATTCGGCAGGCATCGGCGTGGAGAGTCTTGGTAGCGGTGTTGCACATGGCTGGTATCCTGTAAGGGGGTCAGGCGATGTAGAGGTCGAGGCCGACGAGGACGACGCATGCGAGATCCTCACCGTCCTCGGGGTTAGCAACATCCGGGAAGGCAAAACCGAGGTTTGTCGATTCGTTAATAAAACATGCAACAGCTTCGGCAATTTCATCGGAAGCGAACTTTCGAGCGGCGTTGAGATCTTTGGTGGTGTCGATGTGGACGTTTCGGAGTTGGTCGATTCTGGGTGCGGACATTGTCGTGGTCTCCTGTAAGGGGGTCAGGCGTTGCGGCTGATGATGACGGACGAGGGGGCAGCGGTCACGGTGAACGTCTCAGCACCAGCGGCCCACGTGGTCACCCATCCGCCGCAAAGGTCGATGATGGGGCGGGCGGGCGTTCCGGCGACCTTGCGGGCTCCAGCGTCGTCACGGACGAGCACGATGGCATCGGCGGTCACGGTGCGGGTATAGCGGGTTCCTCGGGCCCATCCAGCGTGGGCGAGGATGTCGCCCTCGATCCACGCTCGTCGGTTGCCTCGGTTCGTTCCAATCTTGCGGGTGGCGGTAGTCACGGGGTGGTCTCCAGTGGCGGCATTATTGCCGCACCCACATCATCGGACATCGCCAACCATTGTCAATACCATTGCCCGCACTTTCCCCAATTGAGAACGAGTCTCAACTAGCATGGTGTTGGGCGTGTATAGAGGAGGGCGAGTTATCGCACCCTAACAGGCACCTAACCAGGATCTGGTGGTGCTAGTTAGTGCGGCGTCTTGTTAGTGTTGGGGTGCTAGTAACGAGCCGATGCTAACTAACCGCATTCCTAACACGTTGCTCGGTGTTATAAGCCGAAGCTAATACTAACTCGCCGCGTTACTAACTAACTAACTACCCTAACAGACACCTAACCCCCCCCACCCCAAACTAGTATTAGCAATCCTTCCTGAC
>WLWG01001452.1_pt1 | contig 21335 bp, 14 predicted proteins | sample 6712871 | NCBI WGS metagenome assembly WLWG01 (sample SAMN12718693, study PRJNA515312) | sponge metagenome | isolation source: marine sponge | host: Mycale hentscheli | place: New Zealand: South Island, Marlborough, Capsize Point | collected 2003-05-01
ACTACATTTTGCATATTCGCCATTAGATGTGAATAATATTCTAATTACTAATCCTAAAATGCAAAGAAACGAAAAAATTTTTACATCATATGGTATTCTAGTAATAATAATCGGCTTTTCTTTTTGTAAATTAGGTGATACAGGTGTATTACTAATAGTTAATTGATTACTATTACTATTACCTCCTGATTGTTTTGAATTTTTAGTTTTCATATAGAATATATATTTATTTTTTTAATTCATCAATTTGATTTTGTAAATCCTTAATTTTAGATAGTAATAAAGGAACTATTTCTAAATAGTTAATACTTTTTATTTCACTTGTATTTGTAGTTACTAAATTTGGATAAATTGTTTCTACTTCCTCTGCAATTAATCCAAAATGAATCTTTTTATTTTCATCATTTTTGTAAGTATATTTCTTAGGATTTAATTTTAAAATATCATCATCATTTTTTAATTCAATAATGTCATCCTTTAATTTTTCACTCGATGTAACTGTTATAGTATTTCCAACAGTTAAATCTTGACTAATAAATACACTATTTGCTTCTGATGGTATTAACTCTACAAGAACATTATTACCACTATTTTTTTGCCATAATTCATTATTTATTTTTGATGAAGGTCTAAATGATCTATTTGCGGACATTTATATTATTTATACATTTAATTTATTTATTTTATTTCTCTATTTTATAATAATGAGCAGATTTCCTCAATATAATGTCAATAATGAACATCAATTAATTAGAAGACAAAACACATATGTTCTAGATAGAAAATTAGTAACTATTCATAGCGATGATCGTGATATTAATCAATGGCCAAATAGTAACCATTTCGAAATTACTGTTCCAGACGATATTACTAATGTTCAATCATTAAGATTAGTTGAAATACAATTACCAAATAACCAGTATGTATTTAGTAATAGTCAACAAAATACCAAATTACAATTCACACTTGCACCTAGAGTATCTACAAATTCTCCCGTTTATTATACTTTAGCATCTAATCTTAATGTTCCTTATACTATTACAATTCAAGAAGGTTTTTATACACCAAGTGAAATGGCATCCGAAATAGAATCTTTAATGAATAATGCAGTCACCGAATTTATACAAACAAATGTCACTGGATATGTATACACTAACTTTAAGGTTTATTATGATGCAGTAGGACAACAAATGTATTTTGGTAATACATACGATAGTTTTACATTTACATTTGACGATAAAATAGATTACAATATTAAATGCAACACTATTTTAACAGATAGACAACCAGATACAGTATTCGAAAGATATACAAAATGGGGTTTAGGTTCCTATCTCGGTTTTCCAAAACAAGAAATTGTAGCAGAAGATACATCTGGAAATATTACATTTAATTATGCAAATTATACATGGTTGATTCCAGATTCATCTCTGTATCCACCTACATCACCTATTCCAAATTATGCATCTTATATAAAAGCTCCGTATACTATTAGTATGTTTGGTGAAAGTGCAGTGTACATGGAAATCGATAAGTATAATTCAATAGATGAATTAAAACCTTATTCTGAAGCTACTAACAATACATATAATAATGACTATAATGGTAGAGTTAAATCAGCTTTTGCTAAAATACCTATAACCGCTTTACCACAAAGCCAAATATTTGATTCTAGAAATGGATTTTTACAAAATGTTTCACAATATCATCCACCTATTGATAAAATTAGAAAATTAAAATTTACATTTAGATACCATGATGGAAGATTAGTAGAATTTAAAGATGCAAATTTTAATTTTACATTAGCCTTCAATCAATTAAAAGATGAAATTTCTAGAGATTATGAAATTCGTATTCCAGCTGAATACAACTTGTAAATCCAAACCATAAAAATAAAATAAAATAAAATAAAATTGAATTTAATAATTATTTTAATTATTTTAATTATATCATATTAAAATAATTCAAACATGTCTGTAAATAATAATAATCATTACCACATTAACAATAATAACAACATATGTTCTATTTGTCTAGAACCTTTAGATGAAGGTATTAAACTCTATAACTGTGTTCATTTATATCACGATAATTGCATAAATAGTTGGAATGGAACTTGCCCAGTATGTAGAGGACAAAGAATACCGTCTACATTAACAATTATAAATAATAATTCCAACCAAACAAACAACAATTCTATTAGTGAGGAATCTATTTATAGATATAAACTTTTAAATTCTACGGTGCCCTCTGAATATAATTATATTTACCACCAAAAATGGGAAAAAAATGATTGTGTAAGTTACAATCATAGGTTAATATTTCTTAAACCTTATGGAGTATTAGGTATATGTGAGGATTGTAAAATAATTCAATGTTTTAATTTATCTCATCCAATCAATTCTTAGAAACATATTGTTCAATTTCATCTTTTGGACAAGTTTTATAATTCCCTTTGAAACCCTTTAATTTAATAAACTTAGGCTTTGTCATATTAGCTGTTTTATGATATATATAATCTCCAAATTTACCAATACGAATACTAGTATTTTGATTAATTTCTCTTATAATAGAAGAATTAACAGTAACCTTATTTTCTATAATAGGAATTACATCATCAATAGTTAAATCATCCAACTCTTTTTTTACCCCATTTAGCGATTTTTTTATAGAACCACATTCAATATAATGGCCATATTTACCCTTTTTTAAAATTACATTATCTGATTTATATTTTCCAATAATTTTATTCTGATTTGTTTGCGATTCAGCAATATCTTCTAATGAATATTCTCCATTTTCTAATTTATCCATATCAATATCCTTTTTACAAGTTATAAAAGATGTTGTTTCACCTACTGTTTTCTTTATTACAGGACCATATTTTCCAATCATAAATACATGGTTTTCGTCAATATTAATTATTTTTTTGTCAATTGTCTTTAACTCTTTTGAACATTCGTCTATGTCAGTTAAACAGTCATTACATAAATTATACCATATTTTATTACCCTTTGCAATAATATCTAGATCTGTTTCCATATTTTTTGTATATTCATAATCAAATAATTTCTCAAAATGTTTCAATAAGAATTCTAATACCAATACGCCCAACGGTTGAATGACTAATTTTTTCTTTTCATTTCCAAATTCTCTCTCATCTTCAATCTCTTCCAATTCATCTTTCACGAGTGAATAATCAACACATTTTATTTTCTTGCCTTTAATATTGTCTATCTTAACATATCCTCGTTCTTGAATCTTTTCAATTAGACTTGAAAATGTAGACGGTCTTCCAATACCCTTTTCTTCCAATAATTGGACTAATTTGGCTTCAGTATAATGTGATTTTAGATCTTTTACACTGACTTTTGAAGTAATTTTATTATAATCAACGATCGCTTTATTCTTTAATTTTTGTAAAAACTGAAACTCGGGATTTTCTTTATCATAACCCTTTACAATTTTCCACCCTGGAAAATTTACTAATTCACTGCTATATTTATATTCTTTATCCATAGGACTACTAATTTTTGCAGTAATAGAGTTGTATAATGCTGCACTCATACAACTTTCTACAGTAGTTGACCAAATAAGGAAATACATTTTTTGTTCTTTATTAGTAAAAGATTCCGCTATTTTTTCCAATTTAACATCAGTTGGACGAATAGCTTCATGAGCTTCTTGTGCCGAATTCTCCTCCTTCTTCTTTTTTCCCTTCTTTGGCTTTTCAGCTTTTCTCTCACTTAATCTACCCACATCCTCATGTACATATGTATCACCATACTTATTTTTAATAAAATCACTAGCTAATTTAATAAAATCGATACTATATGTTGTACTATCTGTTCTCATATAGGTAATAAAACCTCCCTCATATAGTTTTTGACAAATAGCCATAGTTTCTTTTGGTGAAATATTTAATTCACTTGAAGCTTTTTGTTGTAATGAACTAGTAGTAAATGGTGTTGGTGGATTTTTTGTGGTCTGTTTTGGCTTACTGCAACTATAAATATGATCATAGTTTACTGATTCTTCAAGAAAAGTTTCCATAGTATTTGTAGTGGAATTGAAATTAATTATTTCAAAATTATGATTAAGTGAAAATCCAAGATTCATTTGTGTAAAATATCCAGTAGTATTATAGACCTTTTTACCAGGAGAAGCGTCAATATCTTTTTGATTATCGTATACGATTCTTAATGCTGGTGTTTGACATCTTCCTGCAGAAAGACCTGATTTTGAATTTCTTGATATATGTTGCCATAATATAGGACTGATCTTAAATCCGACAATCAAATCTAATATTTGTCTAGATTGTTGTGCGTTTACCATATCCATATTTAAAACACCAGGATTTTTTACAGCACGTTCGATTGCACTTTTTGTTATTTCGTGAAATATAATTCTTTTTGTAGTTAATGGGAGGTCAAATACTTGACAAATATGCCAACCAATAGCTTCACCTTCTCTATCATCATCTGATGCTAATAGCACCTCACTTGCATTATTCACCATAGTTCTAATTTTATTTATTTGTTGAGATTTAGAAGACATATGTTGATAATTCGGTTTAAAATTATTATCAATATCAATGTATTTAATACTAGGCAATTCTTGAATATGTCCATAACTGGCAATACATTTATATCCAGGTCCTAAATAGGATTCTATTTTTTTGCATTTAGCAGGAGATTCTACAATTACTAATGTATAAGTCATAATGTTATTAATATTTAATTAATCTATTTTTAAATATCAATTTTATATTTTAATGTTTATTTATTATTATTTGCCTTAAATTCATTCCAAGATAATTTTTTCGACGGCTCTCTTTTAACAGTTTCACTATTATATTTTTCATCTAGTTTTTCAGCCTTTTTTAAAGCACTGTCAATATAAATCTTTTTTAATAATTTACCAACTTCAAATGAACCTTCGTGTTGATCTACCTCACCTTCTTCAATACTATGTAATACATTTATTAATCTTATTAATATTTGTAAGTTAATTTCATCCTTCTTTACTTTATTGAAAATATCTGTGTAATGATTAAATAAAAAATTGCATTTTGATACACATAAATCATCAAATGCGTCGGCATTAGTTTTAGCCATTCTAGGATTTTCTCTTTTTAATTGCAATAATTTATCTACATCCGTAAGTATTTTTTTACTATGTTTTAAATCTCTGATTAAATGAGTATTATTTTCGACATCGTTTGCCTTAATCATTTTTTGCAAATTCAACTTTTCTAGTTCGTTCATTTATATTAATCAAGAATTATATATTTAAGTTTAAACTTTTTCTAAATATATCTTATATAAGAAATGGTATTACCACATGAACAATCGGCAACTTCTGGTGTTACACCTGTAGAAAGTGCACCATTAACACCAGGTGCATCATCTCAAAAACAATCAGCTATGATGTATAGAGAACAAGCAAATAAAAGTCAAAATAGTATGAATAAAACTGGTGGAACAAAGAGAAGATATAAAGGAAAAGGGGGATCAAGTACAGTAGTTCCTTCATTTCCTCAATCAGGACCACCAACTGGTTCCTCAAGTCAATCTGCAACTGGTAATAGTGTTTCAAGTAATCTAACGGGAACACAATCAAATGCAGATAAAGCATGTGACAAATGTTTTGGTGATAATGTACAACCAATTTGCAATACACCTCAGTGTAACCCTCAAGCAGGTGGTGGTGGATGTGGATGTAATAGTGGAACTAATGGATTAGTTTCTATTGGACAAACATGGGGATGCATGAGTGGTGGTAGAAAAAGAACATATAGAAAGTCTAGAAAAGGAAAGAAATCAAAGAAAGTAAAGAAAGGAAAGAAATCAAAGAAATCAAAGAAAGGAAAAAAATCAAAGAAATCTAGAAAGTCTAGGAAATAAAATAACTATATAAAGTAATATGAAATCATCTGATATTACTTTAACAATATTTATAATATTAATATTTGTCGGTATGTATTTTTATAATATTTTAGCAGTAGGTATAAAAAATATTCAAGATAATTGGCCAGAATATAGGTGTAATCCAACAGTAATGCCGTTTGCAGGTATGTTTGGTCATGATGTTGGAAGTAATTTTACCTTTTGTATTCAAAACATGCAAACTGATTTTATGGGATATTTATTACAACCATTAACCTATTTAACAACTGTTCAAGGAAACACAATTGGGGGATTAACAGAAGCAATACAAGATATTAGAGGATTTTTCAATGTTATTAGAAATTTTATTACATCTATTGTTCAAAGCATTTTTGGTGTATTTTTAAATGTACTAATCCAATTTCAATTTATGTTAATAAAAATGAAAGATATGGTAGGTAAAGTAGTCGGAACTATGGCTACAATGATGTTTATATTACAAGGAACAGTAATGACAATGCAATCTACATGGAATGGCCCACCTGGTTCAATGGTTAGAATGATGTCAAAAATGAGTATTTAATATAAATTATATTATTATATTATAGATTTAATTTATATGGAAAGCAAAATATTTGAAGTAATAAATAAAATATACGATAAATCGGGATTCTTAGAAAAATATGGAGGATCATTGTGGATTTCAATAATAATTGGTATAATCATGTTTTTAGCAATATCATATTTTCAAATCATGAATAATCTACAACCTATAAAAGCCGATTGGGTAAATCAAAGATGCAAACCAAATATTATGCCTTTTGCAGGATTAATAAATCCTCCAAATCCTGATGATATGAGTGCATTTGACTTTACATCAAGTAATTTTTCTTATTGTATATATGGTATATTAGAAGATATTATAGGTATTTTTTTAGCACCATTTTACTATTTAGTTAATTTGATGAATGAAATATTAAGTGGATTAATGGATACAATTCAAACAATCAGAGAGTTATTTAATACTATGAGAAAATCTATTATGGCCGTATCCGAAGAAGTAATGGGAAGAGTATTAAATATACTAATTCCATTACAACATATACTAATAAAAGTAAAGGATACTATGCAGAAAACACAAGGTGTTATGACAGCAGGAATATTTACATTATTTGGAATTTATGATACATTAAGATCAGCTATTGGCGCCATTGTAGAAATTATTGTTCTTATATTAATAGGTTTAGCCGCAATTATAGTTATATTATTTATAATACCATTTGGTTTTGGTATACCACTAGCTATACCATTTTTGATAATATTCTTAACCATTTTAATACCAGGAATAATGGTATATATTGTTGAAATAATGATACTAAAAAACATGGTTAGTCCTTTACCTGGAATACCTAGTTGTTTTGTAGGCGATACATTAGTAGAAATGAATACTGGACAATTTATCAAGATGAAGGATCTAGATGTTGGAATGATATTAAAGAATAATAATCCAATTACATCAATCATGAAAATGTCATGTTTAGATGATATTTATAATTTAAATGATGTATTATGTACTGGTAAGCACAAGGTAAAATATAATAATACATGGATTAAATGTAAAGAACACCCTAATAGTAGAAAAATAAATGAAAATTATGATATTGTGTACTGTATTAATACAGAGAAAAAGATTATTGAAATAAATAATATGATATTTGGTGATTATGATGAATTAGATAATAATAAAATCGATGAAATTAAATTTAAATGTAGCAAGTATTTGCCCAAACATTTTGAATTAAAAGACATTCATCAGTATTTAGATGGAGGATTTAGTGAAAATACAAAAATAGAATTATTAGATGGACATAATGTAAATATAAAGGATATGGAGGTTAATCAAATATTGCGTTTCGGTGAACGCGTTGTTGGTATTGTTAAAATAGACGCTGAAAATCTACAACTAAAACAATATATTTTAGATGATAGTAATATTTTCTATGGTGGACCAAATTTGCAAATATGCGATTCTGATTTAGGAATGGTAAATACATTGGACATATATGGAGATAAAATCAATGAAAAGTATATTTATCACATAATTACTGATAAAAAATCATTTTATGTTGATGGTGTTCAATTTTGCGATTATAATAGTTGTCTTGATAAATTTTTAGATTTAGAAAATACTTCTTTAATAAAAGCACTAATATAATTATAATTTTATATTTGAAATATATATATAAAATGGAGCTGAAAATTTTTGGAATGTCATGTCGTTTAGAAATTATTATTCTGGCTATTGTTGTTGGAACTATTTTAGGAGGACATTTATTATGTTCATGTAGCCGCATTGGTATACAAGAAGGTATGGCTGTAATGGGAGCATCATTAGATTATGTTATGGGATCTGATACTCCTAATAGTTGGACAAATAAAGCCAATTCTTATGCTGCTAGTATGGGTTACAGTAATTCTCGTGATAAATATTCACAACACACTGGAACTAGTGTACCCTTAGCAGAAGGCCAAATGCTTATGTTTGCAGACAATGAATTCAAACCCGAATGTTGTCCTTCTACCTACACTTCTAGTACAGGATGCGCTTGTATTACACAAGAACAAGTCGACTATATTAATCAACGCGGAGGTAATCGCAGTATTGCACCTGCTGAATTTTAATTTAATTAAAATATAATAATCATTTTAACATATTATATTTTACATATTTAAAAAACATTTTGTGCAATATTTTATTTTCATCATACTAGTTTCTATTCCTGTTTCAATCTCATCACTTTCTACATCCATATGATTACATATAGTATTTAATTTATTAATAATATTATTTATATTGGTCTTATTTAATAAAATTTTATTATCAATTTCAATACATAATAAGTTAGAATCAGTATTTATAATATTATCTGTATCATTATACTCTATCAAGTGTCGAGTAGTTTCCATTTCATCTTTTAACATAAATAAAGTATCATTTTCTCTCATTAATGATGCTTTTAATGTCAAAAAAAAATTTATATTATTATCAACATTTATTTCTGCATTATTCATATAATTATATTATTAATATTTTAATCTTTAAATGTATAATGTATTAAATAATGCTTGTCTAGAATCATCATCACGCTTAATTAGTGAATTCATTACATCTTTTGTTACTGTAAATGGAAATTCAACCTTAAGGGCCATTTCCTTCTCAAATAATGTGGCTCCTGGTTTCATAAGTCTATATAGGTTGAGCTTTGTATAGATAATCTCTAGACATCTCTTTAGATTTCTAACACCCTTTTCTTCATTTGTGTATGTTTCAATAATATAATCAATTGTTTCATCGGGAATAATAACATCTTCTTTATTGAAATTTACTTGTTGAAGAATTGTAGGAATTAAATAGTCGTTAGAAATGACTCGTTTATCCTTCTTCTCATATCCTGCAGTTTGAATTTTATACATTCTATCTAATAGAATAGGATTTACCTTTGATTCATCGTTATAACTAAAGATAAATAGACATTTACTCAAATCAAAATCAATTTCTGAAAAGTATTTATCATGAAATTGATTATTTTGACTTGTATCAGTAAGATGAGTAAGAATACCAGCAATTTCTTCACCCTTCGGTGTATCACTAATTTTATCAAGTTCGTCAAAATAAATTACTGGATTCATTGATTTTGTCTTGACAAGAATATCTACAATCTTGCCCCATGTACTACCTTCATATGTATAACTATGACCTTCAAGAAAACTACTATCAGTTGCACCTCCTAGCGCAATGAATGCAAAATCTCTATTTAAAATCTTACTAATACCTTCTTTTACAAGAGTAGTTTTACCAGTTCCCATAGGCCCCTTGATTGCAATAGCATTGCCAAGTGCCTTAGGATTACTAATCCACTGTCCTACCATTTGCATAATTTGTAGTTTTGCATCATTCATACCATATACTGCAGTATCTAATACTGATTTTGCATTTTCCATATATTCATGGCATTGATCAATGCCATTATTAATAGAAATAGGTAATGTTTTGTGTGTATTAAATGGAATTTGCATGAAAGTATCAACCCAATTCTTAATCTTATAATACTCGCCATTTCCAGGATCCATATATCTTAGTGATGCAATTTTATTCATTGCGATTGTTTTTAGATGAACGGGAATATCTGACTCTAACAGTGATAATCTGTACGGCTTTTGAATAATACTTACCTTGTTAATTTCTTCGACTTCACGAATAACTTTCTTTTGTTCATCAACACTAAGTTTATCTTTAAAGAACTTGTAATCATTCATCAAATTCTTTTTATTAATTAGAGTCTTAAATTTAGTAGTGTTCTTTATTTTTTGTCCTTTTAATCTCTTATCATCATTTTTTCTTGCGTTTTTCTCTCTGACTTCTAATTCTTTTAGACCATCGATTGCAATTTGATTAGAATCATCCTTTTCTAAAATATCCTGAAATGTTTTTCTAATTGTAGAAATTGTTTCTAATTGTTTTTCTAGTGATTCGTATATAGGCTTCTTATTTTTCTTATTATCATCTTCCTCATCTTCTTCTTCATCTTCCTCTTCCTCCTCATCTTCCTCATCTTCCTCATAATCACTATCCTCCTCCTCATCATAATCACTATCCTCATCCTCATCTAAAGCAGGATCACCGATTGTGAAAATAATATTAATACCCTTCTTTCCTCTAGTGATTATTTCTTCTTCATCATCTTCATCGACAGTTTCATATTCTTCACTTTCTGCCTCAGATTCTTCTTCCTCATCATCCTCTACTTCAATGACAGGCTTCTTTGATTTTTTAGACTTCTTTGATTTTTTATTTTTAGAAGACTTACTTTTCTTTACAATTACTTCTTCCTCTTCCTCCTCTTCTTCCTCATCTTCTTCCTCTTGAAGCAATTTTTTAATCTTATCTCCATTTTTAATTTTTTTTGACATATTTTTTGATGGAAATATATTACCGAGAAATTTTCTATATTCATGCATATCCATTTGCTCATCCTCTTCATCACTATCACTGTAGCTACTCTCATCGCTACTATCAGAATCTTCATTTTTCTTTAACTTATTCTCCTTTTTATCATTTCTGGTCTTATATTTTTTTCCAGAAAGTTTAGAATTCTTCTTATTGTCTTTAGAGATAGGCATCTTTAATATATATATGATTAAATTATTTTTAAATAGTTCAATTCAATTTTTTTTATTAATTATTAATAAATAAAAAAATTGATAGATTTTAAAACAAGTTAAATATAATATAATATTATAAGGAAGTATGGCAACTAAATCCAAAGAAACGATCCCTAAAAAGAAAAGTTCTAAAATTATAGGTATTCAGTTTAGTATATTAAGTCCAGATGAAATTCGTAAAAGTTCAGTAGCCGAAATTACATCTAGAGATACATATATTAATAACAAGCCTGTAATTGGTGGATTATTTGATTCAAGAATGGGTGTTCTTGAACCAGGATTAATATGTCCCACCGATGGACTAGATTATATGGAAACTCCTGGTTATTTTGGACATATCGAATTAGCAAGACCAGTATTTTACATTCAATATCTAACTACAATTATGAAAATATTAAGATGTGTTTGTATTAAATGCAGTAAATTAAAAATTAGTAAAGAAAATTATAAACAAGCTCTTAAAATGGCCAGTGAAGAGAGATGGAATTATGTTTTCAAATTAGCTAGTTCATCATCCATTACAAGATGTGGAGATGACAGTGAAGATGGTTGTGGATGTCTTCAACCTAAAAAAATTAAGAAGGAAGGATTGGCCACACTATTCGCCGAATGGGATAATATTAATGGTTTATCTGAAGAAGACAAGGAAAAATTAAACATGAAACTTACTCCTGAAATAGTATTAAAAATATTTAGAAGAATTTCAGACGACGATGTAAATTTTATGGGGTTTAGTCCTGTGTTTTCTAGACCTGATTGGATGGTTTGTCAAGTATTAGCCGTTCCTCCACCTGCTGTTAGACCATCTATTAAAATGGATGGACAACAAAGAAGTGAGGACGATATTAGTCATATTTTAGTAAATATTATTAAAGCAAATAAAACACTTCAAGAAAAATTACAAGAAGGTGCAAATTCTAATATTATTGATGATTGGCATACTGTGCTTCAATATTATGTTGCTACTCAAGTTGATAATAAAATTCCTGGTGTAGCATCAGTCGCACAACGATCTGGAAGACCTTTAAAATCGATTAAAGAAAGATTAAATGGAAAAGGTGGTCGTGTTAGAGGCAATTTAATGGGTAAGCGTGTAGATTATTCTGCTCGTTCAGTTATTACACCTGATCCTAGTTTATCTATTCGTGAATTAGGTATTCCATTAAAGGTTGCTAAAAATATCACAAAACCAGTCACTGTAAATGCAAATAATAAAAAATTCTTACTTAAATTAGCAAGAGCAGGCCCTGATAATTATCCTGGTGCTAAAATTTTAGAGAGAAAGAATGGAGAACAAATTACTTTAAAATATGCTGATCGTGAAAATATTGACCTTAATTATGGTGATGTATTGCATCGTCATATGATGGATGGAGACGGCGTATTGTTTAATAGACAACCTACATTACACAGAATGAGTATGATGTGTCATATTGCTGTTATTATGCATAAAGGAGACACATTTAGAATGAATGTTGCTGACACAAAGCCATACAATGCAGATTTCGATGGCGATGAGATGAATCTTCATATGCCTCAAGATGAAGAGTCTGAAGCAGAATTGAAGAATTTAGCTGCAGTTCCTTATCAAATTATTAGTCCTGCAAACAATGCTTCTATTGTTGGTATTTTCCAAGATTCATTATTGGGTGCTTATCAATTCACACGACCAGATATTAAATTTGATCAATTACAAGCAATGAATTTATTAATGAGTTTTAATAAAATAGACCCATCTGGTCTTAAAAATAAACAAATTACTAATTTTGATATTCTTAGTCAAATTATGCCTCCAATGACAATGAAAACTCCTAATAAGGCTTTCCGTGAAAGTGGAGAAGAATTCAAGAGCTCCAATCATGTTATTGAAATTATTGCTGGTAAGTATGTCCGTGGTCAGTTAGACAAAGGAATTTTAGGTTCTGGTAGTATTGGATTATTACAAAGAGTATGCAATTACTTTGGAAATATGGCCTCTGCTGACTTTGTTGATAATTTACAAAATATTATTACCGAGTACATGAAAACTAGTGCTTATAGTGTAGGTATTAGTGATCTAATTGCAAATAAAGAAACAAATGACAAAATTGTAAATACTATTACCGAAAAGAAAAAGGAAGTTAAAAATTTGATCGACCAAACCCATCTTGGTATTTTTGAAAATAAAACAGGTAAATCAAATGTTGAAGAATTTGAGACAAAAGTTACTAGTATTTTAAATAATGCTACATCTGAAGCAGGTAAAATCGGTCGTAAGAGTCTAGCCAAAGGTAATAGATTTGTTACTATGGTTAATGCTGGTTCAAAGGGTAGTGATATTAATATTTCTCAAATGATCTCATGTTTAGGTCAACAAACTGTCGATGGAAAACGCATTCCGTATGGATTTGAGAATAGAACACTTCCTCATTACACCAAATTTGATGACTCCCCTACAGCCCGAGGATTCGTAGAAGGTTCATTCATTTCCGGACTATCGCCTGAAGAATTGTTCTTCCATGCTATGGGTGGTCGTGTTGGTCTTATTGATACAGCTGTAAAAACATCTCAAACTGGTTATATTCAAAGAAGATTGATCAAAGGCCTAGAGGATTTAAAGGTAGAATATGATATGACAGTTAGAAATAATAAACAAAAAATTGTACAATTCTTATATGGTGATGATGGATTTGACACAGTAAGAGTTGAAAATCAAATCTTACCACTCGTATCTATGAGTCTAGAGGAAATTTATGCTCACTTTAATATGCCTAATGAAAAAGATGCTACAAGTATCTTTGCAATTCCATATACTAAGGGTGCAGATGGAAGAATGAAAAAACAACAAGCTGAATTAAATACTAAAACACAAGATTATATTCAATTTATGATTACTCAACGAGAAGAAATTATTAAAAATGTCTTTAAAAATACCGACAACGCAAAGGTACATATTCCTGTTGCATTTCAATATATTATTAATAATGTTCAAGGATTACAAAATATTAATAAAAATTCTATGGTTGATATTACACCATTAGAAGCATATAAACTTATCGAATCAACCTTTGCAAAGTTAGAAACCCTTCACTATATTAAACCTACTACACTATTTAAAGTGATGTATTATTATTATTTATCGCCTAAAGAACTACTTATGGTGAAGAGATTTAATAGAAAAACACTCATCACCTTATTAGAAATGATTACAACTATTTATAAAAGTGCAATTGTTGCTCCTGGTGAAATGGTTGGTATGATTGCAGCTCAATCTATTGGTGAACCTACTACACAAATGACATTAAATACATTCCATTTTGCTGGCGTAGCTTCTAAATCCAATGTTACTCGTGGTGTTCCACGAATTGAAGAAATTCTATCGTTGTCTGAAAATCCTAAAAATCCATCTGTTACAATTTCTCTTCCACATGATCAAGAATCTTCAAGAGAAAACGCACAGAAATTAATTCCTATTATTGAAAATACAAAACTGCAAGAAATTGTTAGTTTGGTAGATATTTGTTTCGATCCAGACGATTTAAATACATTAATTGAAGAAGATAGTGATACTCTTCAACAATATTATGAATTTGAAAATATGGTAGATGAATGTACTGGATCTGATTCTACAGATACAAAGGAAAAATCTAAATGGATTATTCGATTAGTACTAGATAAAGAAACAATGTTAGATAAAAATATTAGCATGGATGATATTAATTTTGCAATCAGTAATGCATACGAAGATGAGGTTCATTGTATTTATACAGATTACAACTCAGATAAACTTGTATTCAGACTTAGATTAAGTAGCGTTCTTTCCAATAAAAAGAAAAACTCTAAGACTAACCCTCTAGACCAATCTGATGAAATCTATTTACTTAAGAATTTTCAAGATAATCTTCTTAATAATATTGTTCTAAGTGGCGTTAAAAATATTTCAAAAGTTATTCTTCGCAAAGTTACTGACAATGTTGTTAAAGAAGATGGTAAATACAATAAATCTGAAAAATGGGTGCTTGACACCGTTGGTACTAATCTATTAGATATTCTTGCACTAGATTATATTGATGTAAATAGAACAGTTAGTAATGATATTCAAGAAATATATCGTGTATTCGGCATTGAAGCCGCTAGAAATGCAATCTTTAATGAACTTACAGAAGTTATTGAATTTGATGGTACATATATTAATTATCATCATCTTAGTATGTTATGTGATAGAATGTGTTATAAATCTAAAATGATCTCTATCTTTAGACATGGAATTAATAATGACGATATTGGTCCTATTGCAAAAGCATCTTTCGAGGAAACTCCTGAAATGTTCTTAAAAGCAGCTAGACATGCTGAACTTGATCAAATGAGAGGCGTATCTGCTAATGTTATGTGTGGACAACAAGGATATTTTGGTACATCCTCTTTCCAAGTACTTGCTGATATTAATGCTATGACTTCACAAGAACCTGCACTCGCAGATGATGACGAAGATGATGAAGCTATTATAGATGCTGCTTTCTCCAATGCAACCTCTACAGATAAATGTAGTATCGATAAATTAACAATTAATAACAATGCTATTAATATCAATTCGGCAAATCTTGGTAATTCTGATGATTATGATATTGAATTTTAAATAATAATAAATAATAATAAATAATAATAAACAATACATACTATAATTAATTTAAATAGTAATTAACTATTAATTATAGTATAAATATGGATCTATTTCAATCTATTTTAAATAATAATTATGATAAGACAAATATAAAGTTTAATTTTTTTTTGTCATCTTTTAGTAAATATTCTCTAGAACATAATAAAATTAATAAATCTAATTTTATTAAATATAAATTTTTCGCTTTAAAAAATCATATATTTTCTAATTCCGAACTTGCGGACTCTCATTCAATAGATATTTTTTGTAAAATTCAAAAAACTTATATGACATTATTACGATTTTTTAACATGATATATTTTAAACGAAAACAATTTACTAATACTACTCTAGTAGATTTAAATTTTAATGAATTATCAACCCATCCTGATAAATACAAAATTACCCTTATTATTAATAATATTAAACAACAATTTTATATATTTGATTTAATACGCATTATAAATGCAAGCTTATCATATGATTATAATTTTTTCCCAGAACCCAGATATATCAAAAATCCATGGGACAATAGCAAGATGTCATTATCTAATATTTATAATATATATTTTTTTATTAAAAATATGGAAAATATTACAGTACCTATATTATTTTACAGATTCTTTCAAAGTAATCTCGATTTATCCCACTATTTAGATCACAATCAGTTTATTATTAAGGATTATCTTATTAAAAATTATAAAAACTTCACAGATGATCAAACTATTAAATATATTAAGAAAATGATAAATTCATATAATCGATCCAAACCGCCTTCTAATAACATCGTAATTGATAATTTGTTTCCTGATAAAAAACTCGTACCTATATTTAAACCATATTTAAAATTTTATTTATTAGCATGTTATTCATATGAATCTGATATTAGAATTGCTAATAATGTCCTTTTTAAAAAAAAATTAGCTCTTTTTAAAAAACAACAACCTATGTTCGGCCGTAGAATATTATTAAGGAATATTATTAAGCTGTTTTATATTAGTAAACTATATTATGATCATAAAGATTCTTGTTTTCTATTTTTTTCAGGTTATATACCAAAACCAGATATGATCTTTATTAAAAATAGGTGTTTTGTGGTAGATTATATACATCATACAATTCATTCATGTTTTAATACATTTAATAAAAAATATCAACCAAAAATTTCAACTATTAACATTAAAGAAATTAATCATTCTATTTCACAGCATTTATTTGATATACCTCAAGTTAATATTATCAATAATAATAATTATCATAAATATATTAAGGGTCAAATTAATAAGGCTAATGAAGTGCAGACTAATTCAATAACATATAACAATAATTCCAGTGAAATTAATAGAAATGATATTGATTATATAATTAATGCACTTGAACAGAGGTTACAATTAGTTAATACAGATATATCAAATAATATTCATGAACATGTATCCAATGACGATGACGATGACGATGACGATGACGATGATACAGACGATGATATTCATGATTTTATATTTTATAGTCAATCATTGATTCATGATCCATTAGATAATGAAGACGATGATGATGACGATGATGCTGATGATGATGATGACGACGATAATGATGGTCATTAATAACCTATTATTTCAACTCCATCATATACTTCGTAAATAGTATCTTCTAATGTCCATCCATTATCTTCTAATATACCAGTATTTACACATTCTTCATCATAGTCTGTGTCATTGTCTTCACTTTCTTCAATATCTGTATAAATTAATCTATTGATCTCTTTTATTTCTTCATCAGTATATTTATCAACATTTTTAATTTTATGTTCATAATACCAACCCATTTCTAATGTATTTACACATCCTCCATTATCATTAATAATTATAGGAGTAGAAGTAATTAGTTCGTCTATTTTATCTTCATCTACGGTTATTTCAAATGTACCATAGTCCCAACATTGTGTATACAATAATATTACATCACTACCTGTTGACGTAGTTATATGCCATTCTTCTATAGTATATATAGCACTCTTATTAGATGGTTCTATCTCGTATGTAGTTGTCATTATATAATTTATATAAATAACACTATTTATATAAATTTCATATAGTTTATTTTTAATCAATTAGCTTTAACTTAGATGATAATTTTTTTGCTTTAGATTTATTTTTATCATCAATAGTATCAATTGTTTCGTCTAATTCTTCAGAATAATTCTTGTAATAATTAAGTACAGTTTCTATAGTTATATTACTTCCTTCTATATTTTGTCTTGTCACTTTATTAGATATTGATGATATATCAATTAATGCATCTTTATTCTTATATAACATTCTATATTTTGAAGGTTTTATTTTATATTTATTGAATCCAGGTACTCTTATAATATATGCTTCATTTGTTGCATTTAATTTCATATATTGACTATCATTTTCTTTGAACTGTCTAGAAGCTACAAATATAATAGGTATGTTATATTTATTGGATAATATCATTATATCAATTGGATTTAAATTATATTTTTCATTTAATATTATTTCGTCTATAGTAATTTCATTATAATTAAACAATGCATATTCAGCAGGCTTAATATATGTATTCAATATATTCTTTATACTTTCACTATTTGATAATAACAGTTTCTTATATTCATCAATCAGTATATTTTTTACTTCAATTATGGTTTTTTTGTTAGATATAGTATTATTCACAAGTGTTATTGCTACATCAAAAGTACAGGAATAATTCTCATCGGAAAATTCTATTTCTTTGAATCCACCCGAGAATTTTACTTTTAATTGAGAAAAAATATTTTTAATATTATTATTGCAGTTAGAATATATTTTAAAATCAGATTTCATAGGTTTATCATCACTAAGATCTTTATTTATTACTACAGAATCATCTATATATTCATTGTCATATTTTTGAGTTAGATTTGGCTCTACATTATCATAACTATTAAATGATATATATTTATTTTCACTAATAGGTACTAAATCGTCAAAGTAATCTTGAGTTAATAATGATTGCAATAATATAATTTCATTACTAGATAAATTATATTTCATGTCATTGAAATTTAAAAACATTTTTGGCTCAAACATGAATAATTTAATTCTATTATATCTAATTAATTCATCTGCTAATTTACTATAATAATTTGTTTCATTATCTAATTTGCTCATTAGATTTTGTTTTGTTATTAATAATTCACCATTGCTATTTACATTTTCTTCTATTAATGATATTTTATTTGGGGTGACATTTACAAATTCTACATGATCATTCATTATTCTTTTTAATAATGTAATTAATTTTTCTAATTGTAAGTGATATATTAAATATTTTGAATTAGATATATTTTCTATTTCATCTCTAATTGCTATATTGTCAAACGAACTTAATAATTTTTTCAGTTTATTTCTAAAAGCATTATACATCTTTGTTTCTAGCTCTATTTTTTTAATATATTCTTTTCTCTCATTATCTATTTTATCACTATTTTGAACAACCTTATCTACATTATAATAATTCTCATCATCAATACTATATTTTAAAGACATGTCACTATCTTGCTCTGGCTCTTTTAGTTCTATAAATTGATTTGTTTCTGTTAAAATACCAACAATTAATCCATTATCCTTTATTTTTACAACCGGCATACATAATAATTTATTATTACTTTTCTTTTTTATATTTTGTAAAAAATCTATAGTTTCTTCAAATGTCATAGTATAATCTGATAAATCATCCATAGATATGATGTCATATTCTAATATCATCTCGGAAGGAAAACATGGAATAAACCCTTCTCTACCTTCGTTTGATATTATTAATCCTATTGTTTTATTATCGTAATTGACTACTAATTTGTTTATTTCTATTTTATGAGTGTTTAATATATCTATTATCTGATTTAAAGTATGATTATGTACAAATTTTATCTCCTTGAAATTATATTTATTTGCTATATTTAAAATACTAGGCATCGGCTTACACATAGAGCTATAAATATCTCGAATGTTTTTATTTATTTTTATAAGATTTGGTAATTTTTTAAATAATTCTGGTGTATATAATTTAATTGCATTCATTTTTGTCATATTTCCTTTTGAACTGTCAGTTACAATATATATTGGTTCAAAGAATTCGTATTTTTTTATTAATATTATAGTATCCTTTGTTTCATCGTATTTGTTATTGGAATAAATATTGCTAGGGCATATTATATTTACATTTGATGTTATATCATCTTGTGGTAATTCTAATATAATCATATTTATTCCGTTTGGAAATAATAATTCATTTCTCTCACATATTAAATCCCATAAGTAGGTATAATCAATCACTGAATTAGGTGATGTTAAATACTCCTTAAAATTTTTATATGCACTAACTATCTTTTCTAATTGAATATTATTTTTATCATTGAATAATTTATATACTTTTGTATCAGAATATTCATCAACATTTATATTTTTTAACTCTTTTGATTGAAATTCAGTTATTAAATTTCCATTTTGATATTGAACAAAATTGTCTATAGTTAATATTTTTAATATTTTATCAGTTAATAATGTTTTAATAGAAATTACTTTGTTGTCATTTACTTCTGAATATATATCTGCTATGCATCCTAAAAATGAGACCTTTTTTAATCCTTCTACTCCTTTTCTCAAATAACAGGGTTTGTTTTTTCTTAAATTTGTGTTTATTTTACTAACATGACAACTTGTATTAGTAACCATTAAAAATCGTTGTAACTGTACAGGTAAGTATCCTAATCTACCCTCTTGTAATGGAAATTTATCAGGACCTTTTATGTATTCATCCATATCTTGTTTTGATGGCCTTTTATCTGTATCATCTATTTTTTCAATAACATCTTGATTACATTTCTTTCGTCTATTTAATTGTGACTCACTATCCCATGTTTTAAAACAACATGGAACACATAGACCATCGGGATGTGCATCCTCTTTTAAAAATCCAGGATAATGTGTAACATAATTACCATTCTTATCATTATGTACTTTGGGGTCAGTAAATTCCCATATATTTTTCCCAGGTGGAACCACTTTAGTTGGTTTTCCATTTACTTTTTGTGGAATTACACCTCCATACTTCCCACTTTCCACTTCTTCCTCTGTTAAACTGACATTATTTTTTAAATCCCAATATCTTGGACATATATACCAAAATTGTTTATCGGGATTAGAACCATATTTAATAGCATGTTCGTATGATCCAGGATGTTCAGTATCTATTTTGTTCTTCTCTTCGTCTGTTAAAATAACTGGTTGTCTTCGTGTATTCCATGGACATGACCGTGAATATGCTTGATATTTACCATCTGTATCAGTTACAAATAATGTTGGATCCTTTTCTCTCATCATTCTAAAAAATGGATTTGGATCAGATATTTTCATTCCAGTTATATCCTTTTGAATTTTATTATCTCCCTTAATATTCAGCTTAGGTTTCTTTATAGATTTTTTTGTTACTATCTTTTGTTCTGCTTCTTGTGATATTTTCTCCTCTTTTTGTTCTGCTTCTTGTGATATTTTCTCCTTTTTTTGTTCTGCTTCTTGTGATATTTT
>WLWG01001457.1_pt1 | contig 21307 bp, 6 predicted proteins | sample 6712871 | NCBI WGS metagenome assembly WLWG01 (sample SAMN12718693, study PRJNA515312) | sponge metagenome | isolation source: marine sponge | host: Mycale hentscheli | place: New Zealand: South Island, Marlborough, Capsize Point | collected 2003-05-01
CAGGAGGGCCTAGACCTGCTGCTTCAGCTGCTTAATCAAATTCACACTATTTAGGATGCCCGGTCATGTCATTACATGACCGGGTAATTTTTTAGGAACTCTGAAAGCAGAATGCAGAGTTTTTCAAATTTGGGATTCGCAACGTTTTTCAAAATCTATGTTTACAGGTTTTTAATTTCTAAGAATAATTGCAATGCAGTATACTGTCCTTCGATTTTCAATTAGCTGATCTAATCAGCTTTTCTTTTTGTTGAAAAAATTTCATTGATTAGCAAAGCTGAAACAATCAATATCAGTGCTATCAAGGCATATTGAGAAAGTTTTTCTTGAAAAACAATAACCCCTAGCCCAACCCCAACGAAAGGAACTAGATAGTTTGATAATGAAGCAACAGCAGGTCCTGCACGATTAATCAGCAGTACAAAAAATAAATACACAATGCCGCCACAAAAAATACCAAGAAATAATATAGAAAACCATCCGCTTAAGTGGATGTGGCTGAATGTATAATTTGATTGCCATAAGGCAATTGGTAATATCTGAAGGCTAGCCCAGAATAGAATTGTTCTGGCACACAGTATCGGAGAGATCGCGGGAAGTTTTTTAATTAAAATGAGACTTGTTGCAAAGGACAATGCCCCAATCAAAATAGCAGATGCTCCCAAAATATTTACTGAAATACTATCTTGCGAAATTCCGGGAAATAGCAATACAATCACAGCGATAAAACCAATGATAACACTCAATATATTACCTAGCGTGAAACTTTCTCTAGGTAAACAAATGATAATGGCAACAGTAAAAATTGGAATTGTTCCAATTAAGATACTTGCAATTGCACTATCAACATACTGCTGTCCCCAGGCCACTAATAAAAAAGGGATTGTGGCTTCAAAAAAACCAATAATAAAAGTTTTTAATCGGAATGGAACATTTTTGATAAACATCATTCATTTTTACAGGAATAAACTTTAACAAAACTGACAAGGTAATCATACCAATAAATGAACGAAGAAAAGCTATTTCACTAGCTGAAAAATCTTGTAAAGCCATTTTGTTAAATATAAATTGGGATCCCCAAATAATTGATATGGTAATCAGCAATAAATAGTTAATCAGTCTATCAAGGGTATTCTTATTTTCTACAATCATTACTTCTTTTCTTAAAATATTGTGGAATTTGGGACACTACACATCATACATCATTTTCAATGACTGATTTCAAAGAGGGATTAGATAAAAATGAAGGCGTGTCATTAATATTTTAGAAACTCTAAAAACAGGATGTAAACAAATTTTGCATGGGCAATGATTCTTAAAATCTACTTTCACCGTTTGCCCAATTATTTGGAATAATTTTAATTAAGTATACTGTCCCCATAATTCTATAATTCAATAGGATAATAAAAAAAAGAGCTTATAAGTATCATTATGAGTTATTATGTATCACTTTTGTGATACATTAGCACAATGTTTATAAATAAAAATCACAAGGCACAGTATGATTAAGCATTCAATATTTTGTATGATGAGTTATTTTTCATTGGCGATAGCGGGGGTGTTAGTTTCACCATTAGCCCATAGTGATGTTGCTGAAATTTTAGAGCCACCTGGTTTAGTTGATGGTATGTGGGAAAAAGGATTAGCTGTAGAAGGTAAGCAGCGTTCTAAAGAAATTCCACACGATTATATTGCTCTTGCTGCCGTATGTAATCCTGTCAATGGATTGAGTGTTTGTCTGCACACGGCTCGAATGCCTGATGGAATAACATTTATCCATTTTCATCAAGATATATTACCCGCTGGTAGCTATGTGATGTTGTTTTCAAATGATAAACCGCCGCAAAAAATAGAAAGTAATGGTGCTATCATTTCTTTTGATAAAGTACCCGAAGGTGAAATTGCATTTGTTATTTATATTCCTAAAAAACATTTTCCAGGTGCAAAAGTATTTTCTGAACAACATTATACGATTGCCGACGGTTCCAGCCGTATTGAAGTTGATCCCGGTATGGAAGTTTCTACCAGTATTTCAATAAAAGAAGGCACGAATGAAAGAAATTTAAAGAAAATCATTCAAAAATTTAGTATGGATGTGCCATTGATAGATGATATTGTAAATGTTTCTAATCAATTGGAAAATATAACAGAGCATGAAGTCACGGTTACAAAAGAGAAAACGGTCACTGAGACATTCAAGCATCGCAATGACAGTCGTAATAAACGTTGGATAGGGTACTATCATGTGCAAAATAAAATTTACACTTCTGTTGAGAATCAGGCGGCATTAGACAATTTCATTAAGGACTTAGGTTACAAATGGTATTCTGTAAAAAAAGAAGACTTAACTGCTAGCTTGAGTTTTGAATTGATCGCAATTGATCCTTATTCTCAGCCGACAAGAAAAGCTATTTGTATTCAACAAAAAGAGACTGGCAACAATGAATATGTTGATTGTCATATCTAAATTCGCGGGACGGTATATTTAATTTCGGAATTTGGGATGGATTAAGGGGATAGTACACTTGAAGCCTGTAAATAATTCTGTGTAATAACGCCCCCGCCACACGCTCCTCAAGCCCAGTCATGAAATGATTCATGGCTGGCTTCCAGAGCCTGTAAATAATTCTGTGTAACCCCCCTCACTATAAGTTGCTACTCAAACTCAATCATAAAATGATTCATGGCTGGTTTACAGTTTTGAATCGCCTGTTTGTGAAAAAAATCAACAGGAAATTCCACTTAAAAACAGCCTTATTTGAGGGGATAGTTACCCACCCGATCACATGAAGGATGAATTTTGACCTCTATTTTGGTCTTTTGTACACCTTATTTATTTTAATTTGACAAAAAGTTTCGGTTTTTATACAGTGTGCGCACTTTAAGGGAGTTTCGTAGTCAAAGGAGTGATGTCATGTTTTTCAAATTAATTTTTCCCTTTGTTTTTTTTCATTTTGATAGTTGTGTTGACGTACCATCGCTGGATTGGATGTCCGTTTGGCAGGTAGACTGATGTCGCACAGGACACCACACGATGAACAATTGCTGTTGGGATCTGGATCTCAACGTTCCTATTTTTCTTTATCGTCATCGTCTAACCAAAGTGGCCTGGCGCGGATTAATGAATTAAATGTCCTCCCATCGCCACCGGCGGTTGACTCATTGGAAGCTCTTTCACCGCCAGGGAGAATTTTTCAGCGGACCCCTCTTAATTGTTGGCAAAGGTTGCTTGAATGGGCACCGGACGATCCTCGTGGGCAAGTTTTGTGGCAATGGCTCCAGACCCTGTTGCAACAGGAACAAACGGGATTGAGTCATTGGGTGTGGCAACTGAGTTTGAGTGGCGCATTGCTGCACGACTGGATTGAATACGAACGTGCCCCCCATGCACGTTTTGGCAACACGCTTGGTCATCTTCTGTCGGGTTGGATGTCGGATCCGAATGCGGTGGGTACACATTGGGGGAGTGATCGACCGAGCGAGAGGTTGTTTTGGGCGGCGCCGGCCGCTTTGTTATTGCTGGCTGGAATTAGCATGGTGCGTACGTGTGGTTTGGAGCGGCGGTGGTGTTCATCGACGGATGAGTCGCTTGAATATCGTAGGGCGCTGGATCAGTTTGAGCAAACGGTGTCGTCTGTGCTGCCTTATGTTCAAAATGCGGATTTGGTGGCGGATGGGGCGTATTGGTTGGCTCCAAGGTGTTCGACGGAGGATCGGCAACGGATCCTCGATCAGGTGGCGATCACCAGCAAGGAAGGTTCCTTTGGGTTAAGGCATCGGGCGATGGGCCAATTGATTGTTTTTTTACGGCATCAACTGATCGAGGGCGCTGCAACACCAGAGGTGGCTAATATCCAAGCAACGAACTGGGTTCACCAAATCAGTATGCATGTGCAATTTCATCGGCAGTCGCGTCGTGTTACGCACCGAGGGTGGGTGCGTTATCAATTGTGGCGTCAGGGGTTGATGATTGCGGGGGATCCTTTATCGTATAGAACGCGGACTTTAAGGGGAGTGGCACTGGGGTTGATTTTTTTGTGGCGTCAATTTGTACGTTACCATTATTGGCGGTTGTTGATCACAAAACTGTGGCAAGCCATTGCAATGATTCAACAACAGCAGGCGTGTGAAGCATCGCATCGCCAATGGTTTTATGTGCCGCTGCTGGATCAAGACGTGTGTGCAATTTGTCCCGATTGGTTGTTTGTTCCCTTGGCCAGCATGGATGATCCGCAAGCGTGTTTGAATGGATTGTTTCAACAACTGTTGCCCCCGATGGAATTGGCGAGGCGGTTGGCGCGGTTGAGATTTCATCCGAACGTGAGCCAGTTGGATCTCAGCCATCAACCGTGGGCGTATGGCTGGCAGGTTGAGGAATTGTCTGCGGTATTGGATGCCTTGGAATTGATTTGGCTCCAGCCTCAAGCCAGTCCTTTGCAACGATTGGAACTATCCAATACGTTGGGTGACAGTGGCGTGATTGAGCTGTCTCGTCTGCAGCGGTTGGCTCGTTTTATGGACAAGTTGGGTCCGCTTGACGTGCGATTGCGACATTACGCTTGGGGTGCTCCGGCGTGGGAAGTGTTGACCCCCGTTTGGGTCAATGGGACCGAAACGTTGGATGTTTCTTTCTCCGATTGGGGTGATGCGGGTTTGCGCCACTGGTTGAGCGGGGATTTTTTGCCGGTGTGCCAAAGGTTGCACGCCGAGCACAGTCAATTGACGGATGCTAGTTTACACGCCTTGAGCGCTCGATGGGTCAATCTGATGTTGATCGAATTGAGACTGGGGAGCAATGATCTAACCGCTGAAGGAGTGTTGGCGTGGGCCGGGCCACTTATGGAACGACCGTTGTATACCTTGGATTTGAGTGATGTGATGTTGTCTCGACAAGTCACGCGCCGATTGTGGCCGAGGTTGATTCCTGTCAAACAGTTGGTGTTGCATGGGTGTGGGTTGACTGATCGCGCGTTGTTGGGCTTAGAGACCGTGTTGCCAAGAGCTCAATGGATGGCCTTGGATGTGTCGGACAATCCGTTTACTGATGAGGCGATCCCGCGCTTGGCGGTAGGGTTGGTGGAAGGCCGGTTGCAGCAATTGAATGTGTCGTACACCGCCTTGTCGTTCGTTGGGTTAGGGCGGTTGGGTCATCTTTTGCCGCAGATGGATACATTGACGACGTTGGATGTGAGCGGTTGCTTTGTGGAGGCTGGCACGGATGATTTTTTTGCAGGTGTTGTGCACAGTCGGTTGCGCCACCTGTACTTGAACACCGTACGGTTGAACGCATTGGGTTTGCAGCGGTGGGTGTGGCATTGGCAACAAGCGGTCAATACCAGTTTGCAAACGGTGAGTCTGACGGACAATGAATTTTCCTCTACCGCCATGGGTGATTGGCTTTTGCGCGCTCACAACAGTTCCTGTTGTGAGCGTTTGGACCTGGCTCATAATGAGTTGAACGATTCGATTTTAGCGCCGTTATCGAACGTGCGCTCTTTGTCTCAATTGCGTTTAACCGGCAATGCGATCAGTGATTTATCTTTGCTTGCGTGGGAGCCAAATCGCGAGGCATTGTTTGTGGATCACAACCGGCTGCAAGATGAGCCTGTCTTGTCTTGGATCCGCAGCGGTCTTACACCGATAGCCTATTTTGATCGATTGGGCGACCCAGCACTGACGTTGACTCGTGCCCAGCGACGGGATGTGGCCAACCAAAGGTTTTTGGGTGCGCTGCAAACGTTGGATGTTTCGGGGGCTGTTTTGGACACGCGTACCGTGACCACGTTGTGTCGGGTATCGCAAGTCACCGGGATTGATCTAATAATGACAGACGACATGGTTTGTCAGCGCTCGGATGCGGCGATGGCCAGCGCACCGTGGCTGCGTTTGCTGCGTCATTTGCCTCAGGTGACGTTACAGGCGGTTGGCGCTTGGGCAGGTCATGTTGTCCATGGGCCACGACCTCGTGAAGCGACGGTTGGTTTTTTTGCCGCGCACGCTTCACCGTCAACAACGGCTAGGTTCGAGGGTGTGTCCTGGTTGATCGGTTGTGTTTGTTTGTTGAGTGTGTGGTGGTTATTGCGTCGCTGTCGTCGCCCGGTATCCCCCTCACATCGGCCAGAACGGTTCCAGATGGCTTCGACATCATCCTCGACGCATACCGTGGAAGCAACATCCGAATCCTCTTTTTTGGCGGGAGCCAAATCGTTTCAGGGGCCATGAAATTTTAGTGTGACAAATCAATAAAACGTATTGCCAGGGGATTTAAATATTTTTTGAACCCACGCGGTTGGCATGGATAGATTGAATGATATGAAATAACAGGGAGTTTGTGAATGCGTAGCTTACCTTGGACGTTGATTGCAGGATCTGGACTGGGTTATCGCGGTTCTTCGTGGACTCAAGTGGGTCCGTTGCTGGAAAGTCAACCGTTGGGACAAGCACAGGTCTCGGTGTTTTTGAATGTGACGACCGGGAATACGGTGGTGGAAGATCCCTTGTGCCAGGTGGTGGAGGGTGGGCGCTTGCTGCCTTTGCAATTTGTGTACAACAGTCGAGTGGCCGATCCTAAGCGGGCTTGGCGCTTGGCGGCGGACAAGCGGCTTCGAGATGGGCGCGGTGCGGTGGCCACGCCTGCTTCTGAAACGTTGGTGATCACTGAGGCTTGTGGGTACGAAGCGACCTACCGTCGGTTGGGCGATTGGTTTGCCAGTGAATCGGTAGGCACCGGGGTGTTGGTGCACCAAGCCGATGGATGGCGTTGGCACGCTCCTGAAGGCAAGGTGTACGCATTTGATAGGCAGGGTCAGGTGCAACCAAACGCAGCAGAAAAAACCGGACCAAAGATTCGTCTCATCCTGGCAGGAGCGGTGGTCAGTGTACAGATAGCCGATCAAGCGGCGCAGGTGTTTAAAAAACGCGGGGCTTTATTTTTAGCACCGAGGCAAGCGGTGGGGACACCGCGGGTGTTTTACGATTCAGACACCCCATCGATGCCGTGGGTATGGACGGATCCAGCCACGGGTGAGCGTGAGCGCTATAACGTCGAAGGGTTGCGGGTGCAACAGTTTGATCAAGAAGGTCGACGCACCGAATTTAGAGCGTTGGCGCAGGGACAATGGGTGATCACCGGTCACAGTGGACGGCGTTATGAATTGCGCCAAGCGGCCGACGGTCGTACCTATGAGTGGTATGAATCTCAGGGCGCTCATGATCCCTCACCGGTGTTGTTGCATCGATACGTGTTCACTGAAGATGGATTGTTGCAGCACTCGCAGTTTGCCAATGGGTATGCGGTGAGATATGCCTACGCCGCGCAACGGCATGCGTTGAGCGCCATCGATCAAAGCGATGGCAGTCATTTGTCATTGAAGCACAAGAACGACTCGCAGCAGTTGCCACAGGTCAGCGAGATTTTTTTTGGGGAACAGGAGCAAGGGATTCGTCGATTTATCCGTCGCCGCCCGGACGGCCGCATTGAAGTGACGGACACGGTACACCCGGCGTTGATCACGGTCGATGCGCAAGACAATGTGACGCAAGTGGAAGAGACGGTCGGGTATGACGAAGACCATGATGAGTTATTGATGGAGGTGAGATCGTATGGTTACACGCGTGTGGTTCACGGACGTGGACAATTGGCTTGGCGGGCATTGGCGCACGGCGGACGTGAAGATTTTGACTACGAAGATTTAACCGGGTTGTTGCGTACGCATCAAGGGGCAAACGGGCAGCACACCCGTTACTACTATCGAGCGGATCGGGCGTTTATGGATGTGTTGGTGGGACGTGTGGAGACGGTGGGGACGTCATCGCAATTGACGCAATGGGTGTACGATTATCACTACGCTAACGATGAAACGCCGTTTTTTATTCCTTTTATTTTTTTACGGTTTGTCTTGTCGCCGACCCATCAAGTGACGGAATCAATTTCATTCAAAGCATCGGACGATCGTCTGCGTGAGATTCGGCAGCGTGATTATGCCCACTCGCGTTTTTCACGCAAAGCACCGCCCGGATTGCCACCATTGGTTGAGGAGATGGAAGACTGGGTGAGGGCGCAACAAAAAGCGCAGGCACCGGTGGCAGTGCAGTCGCAATTTTTGGATCGGCGAGAGCAAGTGCTGGATACGATAGGGTATGCGACGGCGGATCCTGAAACGGGTGAAGGGGTGGTGGATTTGGGTGTGCAAGTGCATCGCACTCGGTTGGATCGCTCGGGCAATGTGCTTAGCGAACATCGTTTGTTGCAGGTGGATTTGGATGCGAAGCCGGCGGCGTTACGCTCAGATGACCCCGCGCCTGCGCTACCGGTGGCAGGGGATTACGCACGTTCGGATTCGAAATGGGATGGGTTGCATCGCTTGCAAATGCACATGGATCCACTGAAACAAACGACACACTATCACTACGACGATGCCGCCCGGTTGTATGAAGAGCATCGGCCGAATGGATGGGTTCAACGGTTGTGGCGCAATCGGCAAATGGGTGTGACGAGGTTGGAACAGACGGCGCAGTCTGATGATGAGAGACAAAAACGCATGCGTAACCATCGTTTTCGGGTGGGGATGGGTGAACCCATTGAAACCAAACATCCCGATGGGCATGTGGAATACACCTTTTATGATCGCATGGGACGCCCCACCATTACCGTCAATACCCCGCAATGGGATCCTCAGGCCGATACCTTGTTGGGGTTAACGCGTCGGGTGATCCGACGCGCACGGCGGCGGCATACGCAAACAATCGTGTATGCGCATTATTTAGATCTGAGTGCATATCGTGAAGGATTAGAAGCCGGTCGTTTTCCAGCCACAGACATGGTGGAGTATGAAATTGAGGAACAGCGGTTGGCCGAACACCCGGACAATCAGGTTCACGACGCTTTGTACGACGCATCGAATCGACTGTGCTATGCAGTGACCACGATTGGGGATCCACGTGAGGCGAAGAGGGCGCGCAAAGTGGTTGCGTATGAATACGACACGATGGATCGACGCGTGCGTACGATTGCCTATGCCGATCCCCTGACGGAGGCAGATTATCAAACCTTGTTGACGGAGCAATCGTTGGATCGTGACGTGGATGTACAGCGCGATCGGGTGAATCGAACTTTTTATACCGCCGAAGGGATGGTGTTGGCTGAACAGGATGTTGAAGGTTATGTCACGCATTATTATCGAGATGCGCACAATCGAGTGGTGGAGCAAGTGCGTTATTGGAACACCAGTCCGTTGGGTCAACAGGATTGGCCACAGGTGTTGCCGAAATTGCATCCGCTGGATGCGCATCATTTTTATTTTTACGATGGGTTATCCCAGATGGTGTTGGAAGTGGACGCTGGAAGGTATGTGACAACTCGCACCTTTGGCGCTCACGGTCAGGAAGTTCGGCGGCGGCGCTATGCCGAGCGAGTCTCACTGGATTGGTTTGACCAACAACGTCCTCACACTCGCCCCGATGCGCCAGCCGATTCCAACATGGATGAATGGGTGGCCTCGATGTATGACGCCAAGTTACGGTTGGTCAAAGAGATCCATGCCAATGGCAAGGTGAGTGAATTCACGTACGATGAAATGGATCAACTTGTCAAAACATCGATCACCACGCAATCCTCAGCGTTCGATCCGATGAACGTCTCGATTGAGCCTTTGTCTGCCGCGACAGATCCCGATCGCACCCGTAAGACCGCCTTAAATTGGGATGCGTGGGGACAAGTGACGATGGAAGCCAATGCGTTTGTGTGTCAATCCATGGCGCAGGCAAACATCGCACCCGAGGAGGCAAAAACCTCGAAGCTATCCTCAGATGGAATGAGATCCGAACGTGCTGAACATCATATTTATGAACCGTCCGGGCTGCGCATTCGCACCGTCCAGCGTTTGGAAGTTGGGGTGGGGGTGTTTGCGGATTTGAAATGGGTGACGTATTACGATGCATGGCGTCGTCCGGTGGTTCAGATTGCTCCCGATGGCGCGGTGGTGCGTTTAAGCTATCACCCATTACATACCAGACCCACCACCACGATGGCGTATGTCCAAGTGTTATCCGAATCGCAATACGCGACGTTGCAGGGCGGATGGTTTGATGCGACGTTAGACGCACTGTTGAATACGTTACAAGATCCAAACAACGATCGAGTGGAAACAGTCACGTTGAATCGACAAGGGTTGCCCTTGGTGCGGTTGGATCCGTCGGAGTTTGAATGGACCACCCATTACAATGTGTTCGATGAATCGGTGGTATCCACTGAGCCTGCGGTACAAGCCAATCAGAGCATCCAGCAGACTTGGCAGCGTGATGTCAAAGGACGCATTCAATGTGAAACGCGTGCGGCGGGGTTACTGTCGATCACAACATCCAACGTTTATGCAGGGCCTCAAGGATGGGTGGTTGAATCGGTGGATCCTTTGGGTGCGACAACCCAGCGGCATTGGAATCGACTGGGGTTTTTGCAGCGTGTGCAAACCCCGGAACAAACGCAAGCCTTGTGTCTTGAAACCGATGCGTGGGGACGACCGTTGACTCAAACCTTTCCGGATGGGGCGGTGGAACGCCATCAGTATGATCGCGCGCAGCGTATGCACACACGCAACTATCCACTGGAAGGCACATATACGACACACGTGTTTAATGTGTTTGGCGAACGCGTGCTGCAATGGGATGGATTAGAGCATTCACGTCGCTTTGCGCATGCACCGGATGGTCAAGTCCAAGTGGAAACCGATGGTTTGGGTCGGCAAACCCGTTGGCGGTACAACGATCGTGGCTGGCCCTTGGAAAAAATCGACCCCGATGGTCTTTGTACACATTGGCGTTACAACCTGGCTGGCCACGTGCTCGAACGGATTGAAGACGTTGCCCATTTGCGCCTGTTGACTGCCTACCGGCGCGATGCGTTTGGCCAGGCCATTGAAGAAACCAATGTTGAAGGGGTGAGGATTGAGCGGACATTCAATCGTCAGGGCGTGGTGGTGAGCGAAGTGTTTGATCCATCGGATCGCGCCGCGACGGGTTTGGCGCTGACGACCCATTCGCAGGTGAATGCGCATGGGGATGTGGTGTTGCAACAAAAAGGCGATGCGCGTGATCCCAATCAATGGGTCAAACAATGGATCATGGATCCATTGAATCGGAGCGTGGCCGAGGTGATTGATCCCAAACTGAACCCGGATAATCAATATTTGGCGTTGACCACCCAACGCCAACGGGATGCCAAAGGGCGGGTGGTGGCCTTCATCGACGCCAAGGGCCAAGTGCGTTATGACGTATACGATGCGCGCGACAATACCGTGTTTTCAATCGATGCCAGCGGTGCGGTGAAAGCGTATGGGTACGATGATTTGGATCGGCGTCGTGTTCAGCGAGTGTATGCACGCCGCTTGGATTTGAATCAATGGTCAGCGCCGCCCTCGCGCGCCTGTGTGGAAGCGGCGCTGACAGACAGCCCACAAGACACCCATACCTATTATTACGTTGATGCCAATGGCCGCGAATGTTTTGTTTTAAAAGTCGGGGTGGTGTGGCCAGCGCAAACACCGGTGGCGCAGGTGACAGAGCGTGCGTATGACCTTGCCGGTCGCGTGGTGATGCAACGTCGTTACGCGCGCGTGTGGCGGGAGTTGCCGACGGATTTGGCGCATTGGACGTTGGATCAAGTGGCCAGGCAAGCCCAGCGTCTGGTCGATCCCAAACAAGATCGTTCGCAGCATTGGGTGTATGACGCGGCTGATCAAGAATGTTTTCATTTTGACAGCGATGATGGGATCCACGAGACCACGTATGATGCTCGTGGTCGGGTGATCACCAAGCATCATTATGCGCAAGAGGTTTTGGATAAAGCGGATTTGGCGCAGCGCAGTGTCACGTGGTTGCGCGCGCATTTGCTAAAAGTGGAAGCAGACAAAGTCACTCAGTTTTTTTATCAACGAACTGCTCAATTGAATGCGTCGGTTGCGCCAAAGCCAGCGGTAGCGGAAGGGACGGTGTTTGATAAACCGACGTTTTTGATTTCTCCCAATGGATTGGTGCATGAATTTATTTACGATGCCAAAGGACGTTTGTTGGAAAATCGCCAATATGAGCAAGACTGTGATCCGCATCAATCTCGCCAGGCCATCCAACAATTTTTAAGTGAGTCGGTGCTGGGCAAGTCGGCGGTTCGCGTCAAGCGCAATGAATGGGATCGGGCGGGGCGCAAACGAGCGGTGATGGATGCGGCGGATTTTCGTGAAACGTTTGAGCGCAACGCTTTAGGGGTGTTGCAAGTGCATACCGATCGCAGTGGGCATCTGACGCATTTTGATATAGACCGCGCCCAGCGTCAGGTGACGGAGTATCGTCCGGCCGCGCCGACGGTTTCGACAGTCTTAACGCAAAGACATTTGACGCTTCATCATTTAGGGGAACAACGGTTGGTCATTCGCAAGACGCTGGATGCCAACGATAATCCCGTGACGATACGCTATGGCGAACAAGAAGCGCAGCGGATGATCATTCATGAGTTGGATCCCACCAATCGAGCGGTGGGTCATCGAGTTCCCAACGTTGAAGTGGATGATCCAAACCAACGCGCCAGTTTCGAATCGCTGCCGCTGCAAGAGACCGAACAAGTGCTGCGTACCCACACAGACGGTCGGGGCTTGGTCATCAGTGAACGCCTGACCCATGGGCATTGGCAATTTGATGTGTATGATGGTTTGCAGCGTAAAGTGTTTGCCATTGCCAGTGATGGTGCAGTGTTTGAGTATGGTTACAATGCCTTTGATGAGATTGAAGAAAAGCGCGCCTACGTGCATCGGGTGGTTTTTACGGCGCAGGAGTTGGAACAATTTAAAGACGATGGTGTGCCCTTGGCGTGGTTGGCGGAGAAATTAACGCCGGATCCTAACGATCGATTGACCCATTTTGAACGCGATAAAAAGGGGCGCACGGTGCTGCGTCGGTTGCCAAGCATCACGGTGTACAATGCGCGCACGCGCCAATTGTTTGCAACATCGCAGCCTTGGCAACAACAGACTTTTGATGTGTTTGGTCATTGTGTGCGTCAACGAGAACCCCTGTTCCCGGATGCGCCGCAAGGGCCGGTGTTTGAAATGCGTCGTTGGTTTAGTCATGACGATCAACCGTTGTGTGAAATCGGTTCGGTGCAATTGTCGGTGAATGGGCCGGTAGTGTGTCGGGCCAAACGGTTTGAAGTCAATGTGTTTGGCGAGCAAGTGTTTCGTCGAGAGTATGCTCAAGTCCTGCCCCAATTGCCGCCCCTGTCTGCGACGCTGTCTGAAGTGGATGTTTTACTGGCAAGCCTGGCCTGCGACAAAGACAAAGTGCGATCGTATCAATACGATGCGCGAGGGTTATTGACGGCTCGCGTGACGCATCAGGCGGTGTGTCAAACGGTGACCTATGCGCCGCCGAACGCCCCATTACAACCGCCGCAGATGGCGGATTTACCGGCTCAGGATTGGGTGGAGCAGTATTCATACACCCCAATGGAGCAGCGCAGTCTCAGCATTGGCAGCGATGGGTTGACTCGCTATCGCTACTATAACGCAGCCAATCAAGTGATTGCCGATGTGGGGGTGCCCAAACCGGTGAGTGAAGCTGATGGTCGTCAGACGCAGCGGCGCAGTGCGACTTTGTATTATGTCAATGTCCACGGACAGCGTCTGGGTGAATGCAGCCTGGCGCAAGGGGTTGTTGGGCCGGTGGATGAGAAGCAAACGCCCGAGTGGGTGTTTTCCCAGCAGGATGAATGGACGTTGTTTTCGATGGATCGACGCGGATTGATGCAATGCTCGCAATTGCCCGATGGGACGTTGACCGGGCATACTCACACCTTAAGCAGTCAACCGGCGCGCCAGTGGCATTGGAGTCAAGGGTATGAAAACGTGGGACGAGAAGTGGATCATCTGGATGAACGTCGAACGCGGTTTGATGCACGTGATCGGGCGATTTCGCAAATCACCTTACGCAACCATGAAGTGGTGCGCGCCGAGCATCAGCAATTGGACGCGTTGGGCGATGCGGTGGCGCAAGTGTATACCCAATCCACGCTTTGGCCGGTCACCCCGGCGTCTTCCTGGCCGATTCAGCGTCGATTCATGGGGGAACATTTTGTTTGGTTGAGCAATGAAGGGCCACAAGGGGCGACGCTTTCTTTATACAATGCGCGCGGAGAAAAGACCCTGGCGTTAACCTCAGGGACGCGCAATTTAATGGAAGCCACCCGAGCGCAATTGCCCGAATTGTTAAATGATGAACGGGTGGAGACGACCGTTTGGATCAACGCGCCCCAAGGTGGCGTGTTGGAGCATAGTACGCAAGTGATCAATCCATTGCCCGATGGCATAGAGGGTTTTGAAAGTGACGTCCAAGTGCGTTTTGACGCGAGTCGGTCATCGGCCTGGCTGAGTTGGGCGAAGCAATCGATGATGCAATTGACGCCACACTGTTTTCTATGGCGCGAGGGTGAGGCGCCGGGTGAATACCCCATTCAAGACGTGGATGAATCGCGGCAGGCGATTGAGTTGGCACAGCCGATCAGTGATCGTTACCACTATGCCTTGCGATATCGCTCGCAAACGGCACTCACAACCGAGATCAATGGCCAAGATCTGTATGAAATGACCGGTGTGGTGGGCCTGATCAGTGAAACCGATTCGGGCAGTCAATCGTTGCTGGTGGAGTCTGTTGGACCGTGCCGCGTTCGATTGCGTGGACGCACCGAGGGTTTGCTGAACGTTGACTTGTATCAGGGAGATACATGCCTGGGTGAATACAAAATGGATGATGCGGGTGAAATTGATTTGAGCGACCAACGCAGTGGCGCGTATCAATTTCTACCGCACTATGCCGATGAGGATGTTGCAGACAAAACGTTTGTCTTCTCGATCTATACCGCAAGAGCATCAAGGACGCCTTTGTCACGATCCTTGTATCCGCAAGCGATGTTGCAAGTGGCGCGAGTGCCGACGCTTACTATGGGATCAGAGAAGGACACTTGCGCGTCGGATGGGTGCTCTGATCCGGATGTGGATTGGGAACACCTTGGCGCGCGCGCGTCGGATGGTTCGGGTGGTTCGTCTGATTCGGATTGGGAGCATCTTGGCGCGCGCGCGTCGGGTGGTTCGTCTGATTCGGATTGGGAGCACCTTGGCACAAGGTCAATGCAAGGTTCGGATCAATCAACGCATCGTTCCAATCGAGGGTCTGTGATCGATGACCCCATCCAAGTGTTTGGTTATTTTGCAGTGTGGGACAGTTTGCCAGCCGATTATCAACGTCACCCGATGATCTTAACGGTTTATTACCATCGATTGGATGATGAGGATGAGTTAGGGCGAGTCAGTCTTGAGGTGAAGCCTGGGGAATACCTGGATGATTTTCCATCGGATCGTTTTCCGGAGATGAAGCGCGCGAACGTTCGGTTGCCTGAAGTCATGGGGTCGTTGCTATCGGTAACGGTATCGGTTCAGCGTGGGGATCGGCCAGGGATTTTGGATCAAGTGTTGTTGTATGACAGTCAGGAACCAGAGGCGGATGGGTCTTTGTTTTTCCCGGATGCTGCTGTGGCGACGGGTGAACAAGCCAGTGAGTCGCCAGTGATGTATCGGTTTTCCCCGCGGCAATTGGTGTTGCTGGAGCCGTTGCCTTTAGATCGGGACGAGAATGTTTTCTTTTTGGATCGCAGTTTAGGGCGTCAGGCCGAATGGATGCAATTGACGGCGGTGGGCGGCACGCTCACTGGCTGGGTGTTTGATGTGACCCATCAAGCACCGGGTGTTTACTCGTATCAACATGGGTCGGTGGATGAAGGAATTTCCTTTTTGAAAGAGGAAAGCCAACAGTGGTTCACCGTGATGGATCCAACCGGTCAAGGTGTGTTTCGCAGCGCGCCGGCGCGGGTGTTGCCGGAACAACCGCTGCAAGAAAGCCATCGTTATTCCTTGGATGTTTGGGGGCAGGTGGCGTCGAAAACGACGGCCACGGGCGATACGACGAACTATGCACGCAACCACGCGGATCAACTGACGCAGGTGGTGTTGCCTGCGATGACGTTGTATGACGATCAGGGACATCCGTATCCGGCGCGGGTTCTGCAACGGTTTGGCTACAACCAAGTGGGCGATGAAATTGGCCGAACCAATGGCAATGGTCACACCCAGGTGACGGTGGTGAATGCGGAGCACCAGACCATCGGTCGGGTGTTGGGTGATGGGACGTGGTCGTATCATCAGGGTTTGGATATGTGGGGACGGGTTCGATTTTATCAAGACAGTGCGGATCAGATTTGGGAAACACGGTATGCGGGAGGCTATCCGGTTTGGGCGCGTAATCCGGTGGGTGGATTGATGCATCGAGAGTTTACGGCAGGCGGGCGGATGATTCGTTGGAGTGTGCCAGAGGGTGCGCCGAAATTTGTGGATCACGATGTGGATGGGATGGTGACGTTGTTTTACGAATCGGATGGACGGTTTGTGGCGACACAATTTGACGTACGGGGCATGCCGGTGTTGTACCACGATTCGGATAGGCGTGTGTTTCGGATCGTGCGCGATGCGTTTGGTGAGGTGGCTTCGCAAGTGGATTGGGGCGGAAATTCACTGGTGTTTGAACGGGATTTCAAACGGCAAGTGGTTCGTCAAGCAGGGGCTTTGACGAATCCGCAGAGGATTTTTTTCGAGATCCGCTCACAGAAACGCTGGACATGGTGGAACCGGTATACGTATTTCTACACGTTACAGCCACGATTAAACAGAGGGCAGTGTGATCAACGGTATCGATATTCGGGAGGACGGTTGATTGAGCTGGTGGATGTGGTGCATGGGCGGCGTGTGTTGTATGGGTACGATGCGGATGGTTCGCGTACAGGGCTGTCGATTTGGGTGGGAGATCGGTTGGTCCGGTCGATTCGCTCCCGGTTGGATCCGCTCAAGCGGTTGATCCATTCGCAAGACGGGGTGTCGTTGTATGAGACGGGATTCAGCGCGTCGGGGTTTCGGGTGATGCAGCACGCGGTGGCGCAGGGTGTTGGGGAATTACGCTACAGTGTGCCGGATGCGGCGGGCCGGGCGGTGATTGATCAAGGGGTGCGCAATGCGGACGGTCGGATTGATTTGGGCCCTGGAAAAGGCGTGATGATGACCTATGCCCATGGTCGCCGAGCGACGGAACGTCGGTGGATAAAATGGCTGGGCATTGTAGAGACGCAGATAAATTACGATCCACTGGGACGGATTCACTATATGAAAGGCTCGCAGCGGTTGGAGGTGATCCGAGAGTACGCCCCGCAAGGTTGGTTGTCCCGCCTGTTTGAACACGGATGGCATGGAAGTCAGCCGTATTCGATGGAGCAGAGATGGACTTTGACGGCCAGCGGCGTCTTGACGCGTCAAACGTCGCATCGAGATGGTCGGTTGATCAACACCACGGTTTTTTTGAAACAAGATCGCCAAGGACGTCCTGAGCGGCAACACACGAATTTACACGATGAACACGGTAGTTATTACGATTTGTGGACGGCGTATTTTTACCATGGAGAAGGGGCGCAGGCCCGGCGTGTTCACGGAGAGATGACGAATAACCATGGGAAGACGGGTGCGGATGCGAATTCATACTTTGATAGCAATGGCCATTTGCGCACGCAAATGGGCTTGCGGTTGGTGAAGGCAGGGGGGTTGCAAGGGCAGGCAGGGTACTGTGTTCGCTGGTGGGCGCGCGAGGAGGTGATGAGTTTAGGCGAAATGCTGCTTCGGTTGCGAGAAGGCTTGCGTAGCGGCGAGGCGGGGGTCTGGGTTTGGAGTGGCTTTTTGGGAGTGGATGGAAAAGAGCGTTGGTGGTTGTGTGGCTGGCGTTTTGGAACGTTTGTGTATGAAGAAGGGCCAAGTTTTGCGCCGGGGTTGGCCTTATCGAGTGATTCGGTGGTTTTGGCGTCGTTTGGAGGGCTTCGAACAGGGTATGAAGAGGCACCGGTTGAAGCGCGTCGAGGCCGGTTGGGCTTGGTGTTGTTGGAGCCATTGCTGCGGGCTCAGACATCGGTTTTTAGTTTGGCGGAGCGGTTGAGCGTGTTTTCAGGGTTTGCGCCCAACTCCCAGCCGCAAACGGTGGTTTATGACCAAGAGCCCGGAGGGATGTTGCTGCACAAGGATACGGTGAAGACGCTGCCATATTTGTGGCGCTCAGGGATTTCGCGCGAGACATTGTTCTGGAGCGCGGAGGGTGGCTTGCTGTGTTCGTTAGGGAAGCGTCGTGATGTGTTGAGTCAGGCGAGCACGAGTCTGATGGAATTGTTAAGTCGCAATTCGGAATGGCGAGGAGAGGGCAGGGTGACCCAGGTGCGTTGGGAGCGCACTGAGGTTGGCGGACGAAAATTTCCGCTGGGATTTGGTTTTGGCGGATGGCCCTGGCGTTCGAGAGGTTCGTTGAAATTAGCAATCAAGGCGGAATCGGTGTGGTCGGATCCCCACCCGGTATCGTCGCGGGATTTTGAAGAAGGCAAAGAGCACTCGTCGTTGCCGTTTGGGAGTCGTCTGTCGTCGTTGGGCGGCCAGGGCTACACCGTGAGCGAGCCGGGCAAGACGCTGCGGGCGATATCGCAAGACTTGTATGGGGAAGAAGAGACGGCAAGTTTGTTGTCGGTGTTGACGGGTTGGCAGGTGGATAAGGTGTTGCCGGAGGGCACGACGCTGTCGTTGCCGCAGGTTGAACGGGTTCAGCCATCGCGGCATCATCCGCATTATCTGCAAGTGTTGTCGCTGTACCAGGAACCGTTGATCCCGCATTTAGAAGCAGCGCAACCGCCGCCGCGGCGTCAGAAGAAACGTTGTAAAGAGACGGTGACGCGGATTGTGATTGGAGTGATAGCGGTTGCTGGAGGGATCGCGTTTGCGGGAGTGACGTTTGGTGGTTCGGTGATTGCGCTTCAGGTGTTGAGTTCGGCGCTGATGAGTTCGGCGTTGAGCGCGGGATTGCAGGGGGGAGCGAGGCAATTGAATTTGTTGGATGAATTTTCATGGACGGATGTCATTTTGACTGGGATAAGTGGAGCGACGGGAGCTTATTTTAAGGGAGAGGGTATTGCGCAGCTGGCGTTTGAGAAAGGGATTGTTCGTGTGGCGGCGGCACAGGGCGTTTCGAACCTGAGTACCCAATTGCTTCAGATATCGTTGGGACATCAGCAGAACTTGAGTTTTCGGTCGTTTATAGCGAGTGTTGGGAGTGGTGTGATTGGCTACAGCCTCCCGGCATCGCTTGAACTTAAAGGAGATGATTTGGCTTGGGCGCAGATGGTCAGCAACTATGGGAGCGAATTTTTAGGGCAATGGATCCGCGGAGAGACGATCAGTCTGGAAACGATAGGATTGAGTTTATTGAGCACGGGTGTTGGGTTAGGGGTTCAGGCGGCGTTGTCGGCGTTAGAGACGAAGATGAACAACGCCAGTGGTGGAGCGAGTCAGAGCGAAGGTGTTGAGAGTCGCAAAGAGGGCGGGCAGTCGTACACGCAAGTTGAAGACGAGGCGTATGGCGAAGGAGTTTCGGCGGGTCAAGGCAAAGCGCAGGGACATGAGCATGCGTATATGGAGTTGGATGTTTATGAACATTACGATGAGCAAGGGCGTTTGGTGTATCGGAGAACCAGCCGGGTTTACGAGGATGGGCAAGGCAATCGCTGGGTGCATGAAGAGGAATGGAATCGAGGGCTGCGCAATAATGGATTGACGCCGGAGCCGGAGGGGACGCCTAGGCCGTCATGGTCTGGTGGGCAAGGGGATTCGGGTGAGGGTGGTAGAAGTCAAGTGTCTGCTTCGCCTCGGCATGGGTTGCAAGGTTCTTCAGTAAGAGAACTTTCCCCGGAAGGCCAATTGAGGCTGATATCGGAGCCGGAGTATGGGACGTTAAAAGCGGTTGAAGCGCCGAAATATAAAGATCACATGGCAGATATTTGGAGTCGGGACATTCCGTTGCTTCAGAAGATTGAATTGAGTGCGAAAATGACCGTGTTTGGAGATGACCCGTGGCGTTGGAATGGTGTACCCGGGCACTTTCAGCAGCCATCGACGTTTGGCAGTGAGCTGAGGGGATTTGGAAAAGAGCTGCTCAACATGGGCTTGACAGCTTGGGATGTTGTGACAGGATACAGTGGATTAGCGCCGCAATTTTCGATCTCCCCTTCGGAGATTGATGGAGCGAATGCGGCGAAGATGTTGCCGGTGGTTGGGATTTTTGGGCGTGCATCTAAGGCTGGGGGTGCGGTGAATGCGCCTAAGATAGAGGGGCCCACGACGCCGTATAAGTTGGGTCCAGCAACGGCGCAAGAGGTAAATGCTTCGTTTAAGGGGATGCGTCCCCCTTATGATACAAAGATACGTCCAAGAACCTTTGAGTTGCAAAATGATAAAGGGTTTGTGCGAGTGCATGGGGAAGACAATCAAATGAGTAAATGGATGGTGCGTTCAAAAGAGATTGAAGGGCTGACCCCAAGACAAATTCAGGAAAAACTTGCTCTGCCTAAGACTCCTGTATATATTTCAGACGTTGAGGTTCCTACGAGCATTACTATGAGAGTGGGTCGGGCAGGGTTTCAAAAAGGTTGGGGTGCTGGTGGTGGTATGCAGTATGAAGTGTTATCGCCTGTGCAGAAGCATTGGTTTAAGAAACCAATGCTTCTAGAAGAACAATTTACTCACAGTCAAAGGATGAGATAAGCATAATGAAAAAATCGATTATAAAGAATTACCGATTTGAAGCCAATCGACTCATTATTTCAACTTCTGATTCAATTAAAAAAGTTATATTACCTTTAGCCATAGAAGAAGTGAAATGTTTTGAAGATATGTTGGTGGTGTTACTTGATTATTCTATGGATGAGATTTTTAATGAAAATGTATTTGGTATTTCTGCTGAAGGGAAGGTGCTTTGGCAGATTGAAAAAATATTTCATGCTTATGAACATAGCCCTTTTACAAATATAGGTCAGAAGAATGATTTATTATCAGCATACAATGTAGAAGGATACAATTATTTTGTCGATTTAAAAACAGGGAAGATAGTTGATAAAGAATTCATAAAATAAAATTGAGTTCGTGTCATTAGGGGAATCGGGGGACAGTATACTTAATTCAATTTTCATATAAGTATACTGTCCCCCGATTCTGTCCCCCGATTCCCATCCGCATTATTTGCAAGTGTTGTCGCTGTACCAGGAACCGTTGATCCCGCATTTAGAAGCAGCGCAACCGCCGCCGCGGCGTCAGAAGAAACGTTGTAAAGAGACGGTGACGCGGATTGTGATTGGAGTGATAGCGGT
>WLWG01001460.1_pt1 | contig 21271 bp, 28 predicted proteins | sample 6712871 | NCBI WGS metagenome assembly WLWG01 (sample SAMN12718693, study PRJNA515312) | sponge metagenome | isolation source: marine sponge | host: Mycale hentscheli | place: New Zealand: South Island, Marlborough, Capsize Point | collected 2003-05-01
ACGAAAGTGAAAAGATGTTCCAAAGACCAAAGATAGATACTGTAAGAGAAGTTGTATCTAAAAGTAGATTTAAAGCTTTCTTCAGAGGTTATTATCCTGACCTAGATTTTGACCACCAAAAAGAAGTAAAGCTATTAAATAAGTTAATTGCAGAAAAGCCCCAACAGCAATTTTTGACAGAGGGTAATTACTTCTATCCAGGGACCAAAAAGATCATTCCCCAGAAGGTCCTAGATCGTATCCTTTAGATAAAATAAAAGGATAATATCCCTTGAAATATTACAAGGAATAAGTATATTAAACATATGGAAGTAAAAAACATATGTTCAATTTTAACTACATAAAACCTTATTATTCAGAAGATGAATTATTAGAGTTATTTTCTCTAACTAAATCATCACTTCAAAGAATGCGTGAGGAATGCCTGAAGGGTGGAGGAGACCTATTTATTGATATGGGTTATTTTCACATCAAAGGTATTAAGACAGCAATGTATGAGCCTAAAAAATTCTCGGCTTGGTTATTTGAACACAGAGTTATTCCAGAAAATAAATATGACTATGAATTTAATGAGACTTCTAAAGTCAAAGAGGGCTTACTTAAATTGGCTGATACTAAATATGCAGAGTTAAGCAACACAGTCACACAACTAAAACAACAACAACAAAGGAAAAACTGAATGCCTAAAATGGAACAACACAATATACCTGGAGTAAGTCACTTAAAAGTACTTCAGGAGAACCCTAAAATAGCACTAAAACAAAGTAATCAGGAAGATTACAACTGGAGAACTGACTACGACTGGACTGACCCTAATGATCACCCAGTAGACCTAGATAGTTTTGAATGCAGTATATGTAATGAGACCACTGTTGGTTTTGGACATAATCCACAGCCAGTAAATAATCTTAAAGTATCTGACAGATGTTGCACTGACTGTAATTTATCAGTGGTTATACCTGAAAGATTTAAGGTTGTTGAAGGAGGTGCAAAGTAATGACTAAACCAATTATTCTTACTACACCTAAAGGTATAGCCAAATGGCCTTACCTTACTGAACCAGATATTGAATTTAATCCTGAAGGATTATTCCATACTAAACTTTCGTGTAAAAAAACTGAAAGTGTAAATATCAAAAAAACTATTGATGATATGATTGCACTGGAAGTTAAAAAACAACACGATCTAAACCCAGATAAAGCAATTAAGAAGTCACTACCTTATACTGAAGAAGGTGATGATATTGTTTTTAACTTTAAGATGAAAGCTAGTGGAGTTAGAAAATCTGACAAAAAAGCATTCACTCAAGAGCCCAATATTGTGAATGCTGATCTTACACCATTTGATAAGTCATTAAAGATATGGGGTGACAGTATCCTAAAGATTACATTTGAGCCTTATGCTTGGAATATGTCTATCGGTATTGGTTGCACCTTAAGAATTAAAACTGTTCAGGTCCTAGAACTTGTCACTGGAAAACTATCTGACACTTTAGGTGATCTTAAAGCTGAACCAGTTGTTGCACCTAAACTTAACCAGGAGGCAAATGATGGCATTGTCTAAAGATAAAAAAATAATTGAGACACCTTACAGTCTAAATAATTTTAGAAAACTTTGTGAGTATTTAGGAGATAATGATCACGAATTAATGAACTTAAGTGAAGACATAGATCACTATAAGAATAAGGCTGTGATGAGTAAAGATGATGGAGAATATCTTGTTTTTCTTACTCAAAAATATGTAGACCTAAATCTATGCAATCAAATAGCCCAGTCATTTAAGACCTGGGATAACAACCACAAACACAAAAATAACCCCAAGGAGACAATGCAATGACAATGGAAAAAGATATAGGTGGTGGTGGAAAAATAAAGGTAGCTGAAAAGGACCCATTAACTCATATAGATTTAGAGTTAATGAATAACCTGGAGAGAAGTTTTAAAGAAGCTGTCCAAGAAGGATTTAAAGGTACATTTGATGACTATATGAATTCTTTAAGTGATGACCAACTTAAGACTTTATTTTTAGCAACTGGAGGACCAGTAAAAGAAATTAAACTGGCTGAACACTTTGAACCTAACAAGACTGTAAGTAGCTTAACTTCAGAAGAAAAAGAGAAGGTGAAAGCTTTACTACAAAAAATGCTGAAGGGTAAAAAGGATAATTAATGGTCCACAACTACGACACAACTAAAGGATTATATCCTGGAGAAGAAGGCTACCAGGAATGGACTGGATGGGAAGAGCAATTTAAAATTCCTGGTACTACCTTTAAAAGATATAACCCAATACACCCTTTAACATTCCATAGTAAGTTGCTTAAGAACCACCAATTACTTCATAGTAGGAAGAAAAAAGGTGAGGCATACACAGATTATAAAATTAGATGTAATGGAGAATTAGAACGAAATAATAGATATTTCCAACCTAAAGACTGGACCTTTGATAAGCTATTGTACAATTACGATTTACTTTACCATATTAAAATAAAAGGTACTGAACTTGATGAAGAATACATTAAGGCACTTAAAGATCACATACAGTTTATCTACAAGACATACAAAGTAAACATCCAACATAGAGTTAAACCTGGAGACCTAGACTAATGGCTGAAGAAAAATTATTTGAAAATATTATTGATAACCTGGGTAAACCTAAAGTGAAACCCAAGGTGAAACCTAAAAGAGTTGAGACAATGCTTGAACGCACTGAAAGATTAACACATCTTTATGATGACGCACCAAAGCCTAAACACTATGACGATAAGTCTATTGTAGATATGGAGAAGTGGAACAAGATGACTGGCCTGGAGAAGAAGACACCAGTAATAAATAAACCTAAAGTAATAAAGCAACCTAACCCTTTAGATAATAATGGACCATTCTCTATGGAAGTTAAAAGACAAATTAAAGATGGAACTTATGGACCTGGTAATAAGAAAGATATTATTGATCAGGTTATAGATTACTCACCTAATAAAATTAAAAGACCTAAACAATTTAAGAACGAGGACCCTTCAACTTATCCAATGAACCAAAAGAAAACTTTGAATACCTGGGAGACTATGTTGGAGATTGCAAAGAACCCAAAGACTAAAGAAGATCGTGAAATAGCCAATGGGTATAAAAGAATGATTAACAAAGATTATTATAACCCAAAGATGAGAGGGTTATTAGGTGATGATGAATTAAAGTTTGTAGGTAAACACCCTTCACAAAGAGTTAAACAACCTGAAATTAAAATACCAACAGTGGACCTAAATTATAAACCTTATGTTCCTGAACCTTCAGGACCATCATTTAACGAGATATATAAGAATTCATCTAGATTTAAACCTGGATTGAGTAAAGACCTATTAAGCATAAACGCAGAAATTAAAAAAAATGTTGATTATGTTTTAGGAAGGAAAGACGAGAAATCAGAAAGCGAGAATGAGAAGAGCCAAACCAATAAGGAGGAAACTTATGACTGATAAGTGGAAATATAAATCAGTCTCTTTAAGGAATTCAACTTATTCTAACTTGAATGATTTAAGCGAAACTTTAGTACCAGGATTAAAATTATCCCAGTCTAAAACTATTGAGAAATTAATTTCAGATAAGAATAAGACCAAATGTAATTCTTCAAGAGACACAAAGGAGATACATAATGGTAAAGAAATTAAAGCCTAAAAGAGCAACAGAAAAAGATCGTAAAAAATATGGTGCTTGTGAGCACGACCAGGTTTCATACATAGCACTAGAGAAATTAAACAAAGCCTTATTCTTGCACTGTAAAAGGTTGTCTAGAGACATAGATCGTAAAGGTGCAATGATGGAACTTTGGACCAAAAATAGACAAACCTGGACAGATAAAATCAATAAAGACCTATTAACTAAAGCAGAAGATCACGACAGAATACTTGCTGAAAATAAAGCTTATTATGAAGATCAGCTTAAAGAACAAAAGGAACTCTACAACGAATGTATAGAGGCAAACAAAGAACTTTCTAAAGTTAATAGACATTGCATTAAAGTTAATAAAGATATCATTAAAGATCATAACGAAATCACTCGTGCTTATAATGGCCTTCATAGACTAGGTAAATTCTGTGAAGAAGATGGGATTGATATTAAGAGGCACAATAAGATGTTGCCTGAAAGTAAAGACAACTTCTATGACTTCAAACAAAAGCACACACTTCTAGAAAGTGGAAAAGTTAAATCCACCTGGTCCGTCAAAAAGAAGAAGAACAAGAAGGAGTTTAACTAATGGAAATTTTAAAATTAGAACAGAGATTAGAAGGTGCAATAGGTGGTAGAGGAAAGTTTCTTGGATACAAACCAAAGAATGCAAAAGGTGAAGAAAAAAAAGATGCAAAATATGAACATCAACATATGGACTGGGAAAGACATTTTTCAGGTAAAGATTATCTTGGAATATCACCAGTTAAAATTATCTTTGATGGTTCTGAACGCAAAGGGCTTTGTCGCTGGGTTGCTTGGGATTTAGATATAGAAGAGGTCCCTGAAAAATTTTGTAGATCTGTCTTTAGGATAGCAACAGATTTATTCTGTTATAAAACTTCTAGTAATAGATGGCACATTCACAAATACTTTGATGAGTTTATTAGTGTTGATGACGCATATAAGATAGCGCAAGACTACCAAAAGAAGTTTAAAAGTGTTTGGCCTAAAGATGTAGATACTTCTCATAGTTTACCAAAGGGTTATACTGTTGCTGAAAATAAACCTGGGGGATGGTTATTTATGCCTTACTGTCCTCACGAAGATTTAAAGAATAAAAATCTTGTTGGTTATTCACCTTCAGGGAAACCTCTAACAAAAGAGCAAGTTGAGTTTGCTATACATTTTAGAGAAGAACCAATTATAAGATCACTTGTTGGTACTACTTCAGGTCAAGGTGGAAGGGAGAAGTTTTTACTTATTGCTAACCAAGTTATTAGACATAAGAAACTAGACCTTAATCCTTTAGAAGTTAATGACCAATTCACTGAAAGTCTTGCAGAAGATGAAGCTATTAGTGAAGTAGAAAAACATAATAATAAAGACTGGGTTAATGAATTCACCCCACTATATCTAAAAGATCATTATGAAAAATATCTATATGAAATTAATGGTTATCATAGAAAAGTACTAAAGGGAGTTGGTGTATTAGATGGCTTTATAGACCCTGAACAAGAAGAAAAAACTAAAGAGTTTCTTAATAACATCATCTACATAAAAAGAGATAATCTTTGGTATGACAAAAGCACTGGCCAAGAGTATGATCAAAAAGCTATCCAGGTCACTTATGGTCATATCTTTGGTGGTAGAATAGCAGATGTTGTTAGGAACTTTGTAGCCTTTGAAGGTGCACAATTAGTTGAACAAAGTGTTTATAGACCTGACTTGTTTAAGACTATTGAAGACCCAATAGTAAAAGATGAAAAAGGATTACTTCAATTAAATACTTATAGACCTAGTGATATCAAAGCTATTGAAATTAATACTCATATAGAAAACTTTAAAGAGTTAATTAAAAGACTTACTGAAAACGAAGGTACTGGTACAGATAGTAAAGGTGGAGAGGTTGATCTTTTTGAGTATGTTTTAGACCATCTTTCAATGCCATTCCAACAACCTGGAAACAAAATAAAAAAAGCTGTTTTGTTTCATTCAAAAGAATTCCAAGTTGGAAAAAATACATTTTTCTCAATAGTACAAGAAGGTTTAGGTAAAGATAATTGCGCTGTGATTGACCCTATTGAAGCTATTGATAAAGCTAGAGGGTTTTTGGAACACCAATTAGTATTAATTGATGAGATAAAACTTGATGGTGATTGGCATAAGAAAATCTCAACACTTAATGTGATGAAACCTTTGATGACTAATACAGATTTTAGAATGAGACCTTTGTTTCATAACTGGAAATTTATTTATTCAACTTGTAATTTTATGATGTTTACAAATCACAGTGACGCACTCGCAGTAAATGTTAATGAGGCCAGGTATACTATAATTGATATAAATAAAACTAGAGATCAGATGGGAGGAGACGAATTCTTTAGTCTATTTTGGACACCTGAAGGTCATCTTGTTGATGGTCTTGTTGAGGCTGTTAAGTGGTTTTTAACTAATAGAAAAATTAGTAATGACTTCAATCCTAAATCAATAAGTTTAAAAACTAACTTCCTTGAAGTAATGAGTGAAGAAGGTGGTCATCCATTATTAAAAGATATTAAACCATTGTTTAATGAAAGAGCCACACCTTTTCACCAGAGTGTTATTGCTATCCAAGAGGCTTTTGACTGGTTGAAAAATAATAAGAAAATTCCTGGAAGGATTAATGACCTTGCTGATGTATTAACTAAACTTGGTTGCGAAAGAGTAGGGGAAGTTAAACATAAGAGGACTGGAAGAAAACCTACTATGTGGATTTTAAGAAATCACGATTTTTTCTGTGACAAGTCTATGTCATCTATATGCAATGAATATTGGATGCCGACAGATGAAGGAACTTTAGGACCTATTTGGAATATGTCTTCAGGTGATATCTCTATGGTTAATAATAATCTTAAAGAGTTAGACGCATATGAAGAATTCCTTGAAGTGTCACCTGGAGAAGACCCTGAAGAAGACTTTGAGACTATCAGGAGAGCTAGGAAGAGGAGTAGTTATTGATGAAACAAAAGTCTAGAAAAGCCAAGGGAAGAAGGCTTCAAAACTATGTTAGAGATAGGATATTAAAGACATTCCCACACTTAAAACCTAAAGATGTTCAATGCGTAGAAAATTATGCACCTGGACCTGACATAATTTTATCCAAGGTTGCTCGTAAACTTTGCCCTTACCAGTGGGAGATTAAAAACCAGGAGAAGATGAAGACCATTTATGACTTCTATAAACAGGCCTCAAAGAATTGTCGTAAATCAGAACCAGTTGTTGTGATGAAGATGAATACAAGAGACCCATTAGTTGTCATAGACTTTGATCACTTCCTAGAATTAATTAAAGATTAATACCGACCCTACCGACCCTAACTATACTTAAAGATTAAATTATATAAGTGCACACACAAAGTGAACTTAAAGGACACAAAGTAAGTGAAGGTAGGATAGGTATATAGTATAGTGCGTGTATACCTGGTGGTGTCACCTGGGTTCAATTAAGGGGAACTTTATTAACTTTGTTATGCTGAAAACTGACGACCATTTATACACAGCTACTAGATTAGAATTTGCTAAAAGCATTGGTAAATCTAAAAACGCAGTCAAATTAGATATGAAGAGAGGTAAATATAAGGACCTCTATATTTTCAAAAACGGAAAGTATTATTTCAAGACCAGAGAGGCAGTGCGTGAAAACAAGGGGCTGACCCCAGTATATCCGACCCCACATAAGAGAAAAATTAATAGAGGTAATCACGATAAACCTGGTGCATATGCGAGTAGCACTATGAAGAGAGTACCACCTCAATTTAAGGTTCGTAATGCAATGGTTAAATTAATGTCAGCTAAAGGCAGAATAAAACCTGAAGATCAAAAGTATGTCCATATTTTAGAAAAGAAAACTGAACAGTGGTTAAGAGAAGAAAAACAAAAGTCTCTTAAAGTGAACTCTATGAACTCTTTGAGTGACAACATAAGAAGAGACACACTTGGAGATAGACCTGGAGTGAACTTAAAGAAGTCTTATCATACTGGGCTCTTCAATGCAGGTAGCACTAAAGGATATGGCTCACCAGATTATTTTGGTGGTTCAGAAACAGATACAACAAGAAGATATAAAACCACAAACAGAGGTAAAGATAAATATACTACTAGAGAAGGTTGGGGACCATACTATTGGTAATCTTCTTACATAGCCGTACATCTTATTGTATCGGTTTTTCCTACCTTGACCCCAGTTAAAACTTAACAACAACACCAAAACATTTAGCGTACAGTTGACATAGATTGACGGACACTAACTATTTGTAAAATATTTTATAACCCTTATATTTAGATTAAATCATTCAGTAATTCACCAGGGGCCAGTTTTTTGCTTCCAACAAATCTTTCGGTCCCTGGGAATTTCCAAAAAATATTTTTTCATTTTGATATAAAATTTCTAAAATTTTTGAGGCCAAGTTGTTTATTTAGAAAACGATTTCAGCGCCTTTAACTGTCTAAAACAAGCTATATAGGGGAAAGCAGTGGGACCCCTTTTATATATAAAGGCATATGACCTTTTAAAAGAAAGCTTATTTTGACTTCCATTTGGGACCCCTCGGATGACTTGGGTCATACACCAGTCATACACCATATTAATTTGCTTTTGTTTACTAGGTTGAGTTATAAATAAAGTGAGTTATAAGAATGACAAATTGGAATGCCCTCGTGGTGAAATTGGTAGACACAAAGGACTTAAAATATTCTATCAAGAGAATTTAAGAAAACCTCACTGACCCCTGGCGACCCAGAACCATTGTAATTCCTAGTTATCTAGTTTGTCATAATTATATTCATAGTTATGGAAGCAAAAGATAATAAGACGAAAGTCATACACCAGTCATACACAATTCAATACAACGATAAGGCGATTGAAGGTCTTAAGTATAATAAGAAATTAGAGAAGAGACAAAGAATAAGAGTACATCTAAAGAATGGACCTGGAGGTGTCACTTTAAGATGGACACCTAAAACAAACAAAAAGATATTCCAATTAGAATATAAATTCAGAAGTAAGTCTTATGTCCTGGACTGTGGTCAATTCCAACCTGGTAGCTTTACTTGTAATAGCCTTAATAAATACCTGATCAGAATTAATGATAAACATAGGAATGATGATGGAACCTTTAAGACTAATCCTAAAGTTGAAATCATAACTAAAGATCAACTAAAGCAATCACAACTTAAGACAGTAAGAGAATGTATAGAGTTAATCTGTGAAGAGAACTTCCCTAGAAAAAACATCAAAGGTAAACTTTCAGCATTATCCCAGAAGGACCACACAAGATTTCTTATTGGCTATAACAAAAGAAGAGACCACATCACCTTTATAGATGATGATAAGGGATGGGGTAAAATAATATTCAAAGAACAATCCACGATTAAAGACTGGAAGACACTCTTTAAGACTTATCCTAAAGGTACTGGAGTTGCACCTGGAGGTGAAACAAGTGTTTACGATAGTTATCTTGGTGATGTTATTGTAGATGATCTTATCCCTGGAAACATAGAGATATACCTTAATGAAAGAACTAGAAGTTATGGCCAGAAAGAAAACATAAGAAAATCTTTAGCTTGTCTTTGGAGTTTTGCCAGGAAGAGAAACTTTATGGGTCCAAACCCACCACTAAATCCAACTAGACTAGAAGATGGTGGAATAACTATTGAAAAAGAAGAGGAAAGCCAATGGCTAGGAAGTAAATATAATGAGATGACTTTTGACCTGGCCCAATTAGAAGAAATAGATAATGCCCTGATAAGTCTTAAAGATAAGTTTCCTTTTCAATCTGAATGTTTGCGCCTGATGTTGCACACTGGAATGAGAGGTGAAGAGTGCAAAAAGATAACTAGAAGTATGATCACAACAGATAAGTTAGGAAACCCAGTAATTGAATTAAAAAGATACATTGCCAAAGGTAGAACACACCAACAGCAAAAGGATATTATATATGATATAACACCACAAATTAGAGCAATACTTGATAGCTTAAAGACACAATTAGATAAGCCTGAATTTAAACCTTATCAGTTTGTTCCCTGGTTATTTCCAACAACTAGAATTTCTTTAGAAAAATTATCAAACCCAGACAAATATCCTAACTACGCAAAGTCCCATAATTGCAGAACTAAAACCCTGGATGATACCTGGAATGCAGTTAGAAAGATTACACACTTTGAGGGTAGCATTAAGACCTTAAGGAAAGCATTTGTAGGTATAGCCAATGATACACTTGGAGGTGCACATAAAGGGAAGAAAATATCTAAACATAAAACAGAGCAAATCAATTCAGGTGTTTATGACAAAGCCAGTAGAACTGACACCAAGAATATGGCTAATAAAGTTGGAGAGGTATTATCATTTAAAAAAGGATGACCAAACCTTATCCCTTAATAATTAGACTTAAAGGTAAACTGTATCTGTTGAGCCTTTTTTACGGAAAGTATACTTTGAGAAATTGCGATAAGGATGGAAATATTCTGAATAAATATGGTGTCCGACCCAAAGATATGAATAGAGATAATGTATTAAAATTCAGTAATTGATTTTATTCCTTGAGATCATATAAGGAATAAGAATGGTTAAGAAAGTAAATAATACACCTAATGAGATATCTGAAGTTTATGAAAAAGGACCTAGAGTAAAAGGACCTAGAAGTAGAACAGATTGGGACTTCCTGGTCTATGAACTTAAGAAGATGGATATTACACCAGGCGAGGCATACAGAATAGTTGCTGAAAAAAAAGGCAATACTAATATTAGGTTCCAGTGGAAGATGATGAGATTTACTATGTATGTTTGGGAAAGATTAAAGGAAAGTGAAAAGATGTTCCAAAGACCAAAGATAGATACTGTAAGAGAAGTTGTATCTCAAAGAAGATTTAAAGACTTCTTTAGGGGTTATTATCCTGACCTGGAATTTGATCACCAAAAAGAAGTAAAACTATTAAATAAGCTTATTGCAGAAAAGCCACAACAACAGTTTTTGACAGAGGGTAATTACTTCTATCCAGGGACCAAAAAGATCATTCCCCAGAAAATCCTAGATAGAATTCTCTCGATAAAATAAAGGGATAATATCCCTTGAAATAACTCAAGGAATGATTACTATATAACTTATGGAAATAAATAAGTTATGTATAATTTTAAATTTATAAAGCCGTATTATCCTGAAGTAGAAATACTTGTTCTATTTAATTTAAGTAGATCAACACTTCAAAGATACAGAGAAGAATGCCTTAAGAATGGGGGAGACCTATTTTTAGATATGGGCTACTTCACTATGACTGGTGTTAAGTCACCAATGTATGAGCCTAATAAATTATCTCACTGGTTATTTGAGAACAAAGTGAATGTCCAAAATAAATATGACTATGAATTTTCTGAACAAAATACGCTTGAAGAAGGCTTGATTGTTCTTGCAGATGAAAAGTATGCAAAACTTAAATCAAAGGTAGAGCAACTTGAAGATCATCTAAAACCAAAGAAAACAACAGTAGGAGTAAACTAAATGACTAAAGAGTATGACTGGAAGACTGACTATGACTGGACTGATCTTGAAGATCACCCAGTGACTACACAAGAAGTGCAACCTAAAGAGGATGATAACAACATCATTCCTTTATTTAAGGAGGCCAACTAATGAATAAACCTTTAATTCTAACTACACCAAAGGGTACTGCTAAATGGCCTTACCTTACAGAACCAGATATTGAATTTAATCCTGATGGATTATTCCATACTAAACTTTCGTGTAAAAAATCTGAAAGTGTAAATATCAAAAAAGCTATTGATGATATGATTGCACAAGAGATTAAAAAACAACACGATAGCTCACCAGATAAACCAGTTAAGAAGTCACTACCTTATACTGAAGAAGGTGATGACATTATCTTTAACTTTAAGATGAATGCTAAAGGAGTTAGGAAATCTGATAAGAAACCTTTTACTCAAGAGCCTAATCTTCTTAATGCTGATCTTACACCTTTTGATAAGTCACTAAAGATATGGGGTGATAGTATTTTGCAAATTACTTTTGAGCCTTATGCTTGGAATATGCCAGTTGGTATCGGTTGCACATTAAGGATTAAAACTGTGAAAGTGGTTGAACTTGTCACTGGAAAACTATCTGACACTTTAGGTGATCTTAAAGCTGAACCAGTTGTTGCACCTAAAGTTAACCAGGAGATTGTCTAATGGCTTATTGGGAAACAGTTGAAAGATTACTGCTTGTTGGAAAGCAAGATAAGGCAGAGAGAGAACTTATGGATATGGGTTTCTCTAAAACAACCTCTCAAGAAATAATTAATGATTATGAAGAATTAGAATTGGAGAAAAATAATGAACAAAAATAAAGATACATTTGGAAAAAAAGCATTATCACAAAATGAAGTAGATAGAATTTGTGAGACTTATAATGTTTCAGTTAAGAATAACTGCTTTGTCTTTGGTCCACCTAAAACGGATAAGGAGAGACTACTAAACCAAGTCTCTTATTGGTTAGCGAATAACAACCAATTTAAATCTAGGGAAGTTTTAAAATCCTTAAATTTTACTTCCAAGATGATTAAAGCCTATATCAATGACGAGTTGTCTTATCAAAAGGAACATCCAAAAGACAGTGGTCACCTGGAATATAAAAATAAACCAATGCCTGAAAACTTTAAAGTGAGAGGAAACTAAATGACAAAAAGAACAACAGAAGAAGTTGCAAACAAAGTTAGAACTGAAATGACTAAAGAGAAGTTATTAGAACAGTTTAAAAATTATATTAGTGAAGATAGTTTTCGTGTCTTTACTAATGACAATAACATAATCCCAATTAACCCAAAAGATAGGAGGCCAAATGGCAAGAGCAAGTAAAAATTTTGTTGATAAAATACTGGAGGCAGTCCCAACAAAACAAGTCGCAGAAAAAGACCCAATGCACCACATAGAGTTAGAGTTAACTTCAACACTAAAACAAATGTTTGAAGAGGCTAAAGAAGAAGGCTTTAGTGGTTCCTTTAATGAATACCTTGATAGCTTAAGTATGGATGAACTTAAGAGAGTTGGTTCCCGTGATGGAGGCCCAATAGGTGATAAGATTGCAGATAAACATATTAAATCAGCAATAAAGAAACTTAAAAAGAAGGGTCTAATATAATCAGTGGCCCATAACTACGACATTAATGAAGGAATATACCCTGGAGACCCAGGTTATGTAGAGTGGACTGGATTTGAGAAACAGAAGTCAATTCCTGGAACTACATCTAAAACTGCTAAAATAATCCACCCACTGACATTCCATTCTAAATTATTAAAACTTAACAAACTGAATTTAAGACCTAACCTATGTTATACGGACTTTAAGATCAGGTGTCATATTGAGCTAGCAAAAAACAAAAAATGGTTTCAACCAAAAGAGTGGGGACCAGATAAATTATTATATAATTATGATCTTCTTTTTTATTTGCACAGTCAAAACATAAAAGTTGATACTGACCTCATAGACCTCCTTAAAGATCACATAGATTTTATCTACAAGAAATACAAAGTTAACATTAAGGACAGAATTCCAAATGACTAAACCACCTGAAGAAAAACTATTTGAAAACATTATAGACAACCTAGGTAAACCTAAAGTTAAACCTAAAAGAGTTGAGACTACCAGTGAACGCATTGAGAGATTGCACCACTTATATGATGACGGACCAAAGCCTAAACACTTTGATGATAAGTCTATTGTAGATATGGAGAAGTGGAACTCTATGAAGGGCCTAGAGAAGAAGACACCAGTAATAAAGCAACCTAACCCTTTAGATAATGATGGTTATTTTTCTAGAGAAGTTAAAAGACAAATTAAAGATGGTACTTATGGACCTGGTAATAAGAAGGATATCGTTAATCAGGTTATAGATTACTCACCTAATAAAATTCAGAGACCTAAACAATTTAAGAATGAAGACCCTTCAACTTATCCAATGAACCAAAAGAAAACCTTGAATACCTGGGAGACTATGTTGGAGATCGCAAAGAACCCAAAGACTAAAGAAGATCGTGAAATAGCCAATGGGTATAAAAGAATGATTAACAAAGATTATTATAACCCAAAGAGAAGAGGGTTATTATCTGAAGGAGATTTAAAGTTTGTAGGCAAACACCCTTCACAAAGAGTTAAAAAAACTGAAATTAAAATACCAACAGTGGACCTAAATTATAAACCTTATGTTGCAGAACCAACACCACCACTGACAGAGGTAATAAAGAATTCAAGAAGGTTTAAACCTGGATTGAGTGAAGACCTATTAAGCATAAACGCAGAAATTAAAAAAAATGTTGATTATGTTTTAGGGAAGAAAGACGAGAAATCAGAAAGTGAGAATGAGAAGAGCCAAACCAATAAGGAGGAAACTTATGACTGATAAGTGGAAATATAATTCAGTCTCTTTAAAGAATTCTACTTATTCTAACCTGAATGATTTAAGCGAAACTTTAGTACCTGGAGTTAAATTATCCAAAGCTAAAGCAATAGAAAAATTAATTGCAGACAAGAATAAGGCCAAGTGTTCTTCAAGAGACATCAAAGGAGAACATAATGACCAAGAAACCGAAGATTAAAATTACTGAAAATTTACGGAAAAAATATGGTGCTTGTGAGCACAATCAAGTCTCATACATAGCACTAGAGAAGTTAAACAAAGCCTTATTTCAACACTGCAAGAGACTATCTAGAGACATAGATCGTAAAGGTGCAATGATGGAGTTATGGACCAAAAATAGACAAACTTGGACCGATAAGATTAATAAGGACCTTTTAACTAAAGCAGAAAATCACGAAAAAATACTTGCTGAAACTAAAGCTTATTATGAAGGTGAGCTTAAGGAACAGAAGGACCTATATAACGAGTGCATTGACGCAAACAAAGAACTTTCAAAAGTTAATAGACACTGCATTAAAGTAAATAAAGATATCATTAAAGATCATCACGAAATCACTAGAGCATATAAAGGCTTACACGAAATGGGCAAGTATGCTGAAGACGAAGGGATAGATGTTAAGAGGCATTATAAAATGTTGCCTGAAGATAAAGACCAATTCTATGACTTCAAACAAAGTCACAAACTTTTAGAAAATGGAAAAGTGCAACACACCTGGAGTGTGAAAAAGAAAAAGAAGAAGAAGGAGATTAACTAATGATACATTCAGTAAAACAATATTCAGAAATATTTAGTGGTGCACTTAAGCGATACGGAAGATTAACCTATTGGAATGAAGAGACTGGAGAAAAAGATTGTTATGAAGAAAAGAAACTAATCCCAATAGAAGACCATTTAAGCAGAAAAGAATATTTAGGAAGATCACCAGTAAATGAAGAGACACAAATGTGTGACTGGCTTGGTATTGATATAGATATTAAATTTAATGCTAGAGGTTTTTGTTCTAAAGTTTGGACCGAACTAGGTACTCAATATTTTCCATTTATGACATTAAATAAAAAGTGGAGAATTATAGAATTTCTTGATGAACCTATGGATGTTCAGTTAGTCCATAAGAGAGCAAAAGAACTTCAGGAGAGAATTAAAAAAGAACTTGGAATTGAAACAGATGACAAAGCAACAACACCAACTATTCCAGGTGATGATAAAGCAGTTGGCAGATGGTTATTCCTACCTTATGGATGTGAATATGACACTTGTTATTCACCGAGTGGACAACCTTTAACAATAGATCAATTCTTATTTAGACATAAATATAGAAACCATCCAATCGTTATCGCTGGAATAGGTATTGGAGGAGGTGGTACAGATGGCTCTAGAGGAAATCATATTTATTATGTGAAGTTATATAAAAAGCATTTTGATTGTGATGTTTCACTAGAGGATATTAATAAGAATTATCAAACACCTTTAGATGAACGGAAGTTTAATCAAGAGGATAAACACACAGATAAATCTATTGAAAAAGATAACTACAACAAAGAGTATTATCTTAATGGTGCGCCTGGATGGATTAAAGATACTTGTGGATTTAAACCTTATTTAGACGCAAAAGGCTTTAGCGCCATAACCAGTGCTATCACAGATAATCATATCTATGTTCAGGCTAGAACTGACTTTTATGAAAAAGATACAAACCAGTTTAAATCAAAAGAACAAATAAATGACTGGTGGCAATCTAAAATAAAAGGCAAGAAATCTATGACTGGTGAACTGTTAAGTAATGCAGATTTAGTTAAAGTAAGAAGTTATTTAACTCATCCAGGTCTTCCACCAGGTGTTGTCTCTATTACTAGAGGAATGATTAAGGGTACTTCAGAAGGTGACTATCTAAACATTTATGACGACCCTCAAATAATTCCTAATAACAATATTGAGTGGAAAAGATTTGATGAATATTACAGTTTCTTATTAGGCCCAGATAACTGGATGATTGAGAAACAGAAGTTGGCCTTTTGTTTAAGAGCCAAAGAAGAACTGTATGAATTAGGAATAAAGGTTCAGTGGTTTTCTATATGGCATTCAGTAGTCCAAGGAGTAGGAAAAGGATTGTTTTCTCAAGTAGTACAATCTTTATTTGGATATAGGAATGTTGCACCTAATGTTAAGTTTAAAGATATGGTGGGAAACCATACGACCATTATTGAAGGTAAACAAATTATATTCCTTAATGAAGTTGTCCTGGAGAACAACACAGCAAAGACTAAAGTTTTATCTAATGAGTTTAAGGACCTGATAACTGAACCAGTCCTTTGGATTAATCCGAAGAATAAACCTCAAATAGAAATACCTAACCTTTGTAATTTTTGGGTGTTCTCAAATTCTGATACACCTCTTTATATTGAGGATGATGATAGAAGAGCCTTTGTAATTAATATTAAGCATTCTAAACAAACCATTAATTTTAAACTAATTGAAGAAGGTTATAAGAACGACATACTAAAAGTTATTGATGACCCTTCAGGTTTCAAACATCATTTACTTAATGACATCACTTACGACAGAGATATGTTTTTTAATGATGCGCCTTTTACTCAAGACAAACAAGAATTGATTGATAGTAATAAGTCAGAATTCTTACAAGAGATGGAGGCTAGACACGAGGCTATGGAGTTTCCGTTTGGATATAAGGATGAAGTTAAGATGATTGGAATGACAAACGATCATTTATTCACTTGGCATTATAGAGGAATGCTTAACAAACTTAAGTTGAGACAGATGTTAAAACAATCAGAAGACTTTAAGGGAGTGTTCATAAGCCTTAATGATATTGATATTGTTCTAAAGAAACTGTCAACCAAGTGGCCTAATGGTGAATGGACTAAACAAATAGTTTTATCCAGTGGAAAAAGAATAAGAGTTTATTGTACTCATCCTCTTTTATATAAAGATAATTACATCACTGAACTTACTGAAGGTGAACTTGGTGAGCTCTATGAGAATACTGATATGAACTTGAGGTTTAACTAATGACACCTACAAGTAAAAAGAGGAAGTCAGCTCTACTTCAAAACCTGGTAAGAGATAAGATATTAAAGGCATTCCCACACCTAAAGAATAAGGATGTTATCACTGCAAAGACTGGCCAAAATGGACCTGATATTGTCTTAAGTAAAGTTGCTAGAAAATTAGTTGGAGTAAACTTTGAATGTAAAAATCAGAATAAAATGAAGACTATTTATGACTGGTATAAGCAGTCCTCCAGGGGTGCCCATAAGTTAACACCAAGTGTAGTAATGAAGATGAACACCAGGGAACCACTGGTAGTTATTTCACTTGATGACTTTATTGATCTTATTAAGTAGCACTCAATCACTCACCATATCAAAGCCTTTTTATAGACTTCATTTTCCCTGGCCCCCTGGAGAAGAAACTTAAACTGTACTATTAGAATTTGGTTGAGAGACTTGAGAGATTGAGAGACGCATTGAAAGTTAAAGGATAATTAAAGTTTTATCTCTCACACCTCTCAAGGTATAACTGCGTGTTGAGAGGGTGGTGTCACCTGGTGTCAATTAAGGGGAACTACATTAACTTGTTATGCTGAAAACAGATGAAAATTTATACACACTAACTAGACTAGAGTTTGCTAAAACCATTGGTAAATCTAAAAACGCAGTCAAGATAGATATGAAAAGAGGTAAATATAAGGACCTCTATATTTTTAAAAACGGACAATATTATTTCAAGACCAAAGAGGCAGTGCGTGAAAACATAGGGGCGACCCCACTATATCCGACCCCAGTAAAACGGAAAATTAATAGAGGCAATCACGATAAGCCTGGTGCATATTCAAGTAGCACTATGAAGAGAGTACCACCACAATTTAAGGTTCGTAATGCAATGGTTAAATTAATGTCAGCTAAAGGCAAGATAAGACCTGAAGATCAAAAGTATATTCATATTTTAGAAAAGAAGACTGAAGAGTGGTTAAGGGAAGAGAAACAGAAGTCTCGTAGAGTTAACCCAATGGTCTCTTTGAGTGAACTCTCAAGACAAGATAGTCTTATGGGTACACCTGGAGTTAACTTAAAGAAGTCTTATCATACTGGGCTCTATAACGCAGGTTCAACTAAAGGATATGGCTCACCAGATTATATGGGTGGACCAGGTACAGATACAAACAGATTTTATAAAACCACTAACAGAGGACCATCAAAACCCAAAAAAGGTCCTTATGAAATATAATCTTACTTAAGCGTACACTTATCCGTACATCTTATTGTATCGGTTTTTCCTACCTTGACCCCAGTTAAAACCTAACAACAACACCAAAACATTTAGCGTACAGTTGACATAGATTAAAGGACAATAAGAATTTGTAATAAAATTTTAAATTATTATATTTGGATTAATCATTTAGTAATAATTCCTGGGTGTGTTGCTTATTTGTTTCCATCAAATCTTTTTAAACATATCCAGGGGTTCCTTTTCAAAATATTTTTCTAAAAAAAATTACCAGAAATTTTTTATATTTAATGTTAATTTAGAAAACGATTTCAGCGCCTTTAACTGTCTAAAACAAGCTATATAGGGGAAAGCAGTGGGACCCCTTTATAATATAAAGGTATATGACCTTTTAAAAGTAAGCTTATTTTGACTTCCATTTGGGACCCCTCGGTCAATCATAGTCACACACTGGCCACACAAAGATAAACTTGCAGTTGTTTGATAACTTGAGTTATAAATAAATACAGATATAACAATGCAAAATCTAGGAGCCCTCGTGGTGAAATTGGTAGACACAAAGGACTTAAAATCTAAATAGAGTTAATTTAATTCTAGTCTCAACTGCCCACAGCTACCCAGAACTATTGATACTAAAAGACTTTTAGGTTTGCATACTTATTTATGTATGTATGGAAACAAATAAAAAGAAGACGAAAGTCACACATAAGCCACACAGTATTAGGTTCACCGATAAAGCTATTGATGAACTGAAGTATAGAAACAATTACAACCACAGACAGATAGTTAGATTTATAGATGGTCCTCCTGGGATTACTATGAGGTGGACACCAAAGACAAACAAAAAGATATTTCAGATTGAGGGTAAGTGCAAAGGTCATTCATTCAGAATGGACATTGGTCAGTTTTACCTTGGCTCATTTGGTACACTTGAAGTTAACTCTATGTTAATCCCTATATTTAAAAAACATAAGGCACCTGATGGCACCTGGAGGTCAAACCCAAAGGTTGCCTTGACTACACTTGAAGAGCTTAATGATAGCCAAAGATACACAGTTAATGAAGTAATAGAATTAATAGTAGAACAGAATTTCCCTAGAAGAAGGATATCAGGAAATTTAGCAATGTTCTCACAAAGAGATTATTCAAGGTTCTTAATTGGATATAACGATAGACTTAACCACATAACCTTTGATGAGAATAACAAAGGACACGGAGTAATTAAGTTTAAAGAAAAGATATTCAATAAGAAAACTAGAGAGTATGAGCCTAATCCTATTCAGGATTGGAAGACCTTATTTAAAACATATCCACCTGGTGTTGCTATCAAAAAGAAGAGTAAATTTAATCCTGATGATGAGGTGAGTGTTTACGATAGTTATTTAGGGGCCGTTGTAATTGATGATTTAATCCCTGGCCACATAAAGAAATATCTTGAAGGCAAGACTAGAACTTATGGACAGAAGGTTAATATGTTGAAAGCCTTAAATTCTCTTTGGGGTTTTGCCTCTAAAAGAAACTTAATGGGACCTAAACCACCAATGGACCCAACTAGAAAATCACACGGAGGAATAACAATAGAAAAAGCTGAAGAGAGTAGCTTTAAGGGGAGTAAGTGGAATGAAGTAGGCTTATCTCTAAAGCAGTGTGAGATAGTTGAAAGAGCCTTATATAAGTTAAGACGAGTATTTCCGTTTCAGGCCGAGGCTTGTTTATTGCTTATGTATACGGCTATGAGAATTCAAGAATGTCTAAAGATTAAAAAAGAGTACATAACAGAAGACAAAGAAGGTGACCCAATAATCTTAATGTCTAGATACATTATGAAGGGTAGATCAAATCAAAGACAAAAAGATGAAATTTATGATGTCACCACACCAATAGTGAGAGTGCTTAATAGTTTAAATAGACAGTTAAAAAGAAGAAAATTCAGAGCCTATAAGTTTGTTCCTTGGTTATTCCCAACAACAAGAATTAGTTTAGAGAAGTTATCTAATCCGAGCAAATATCCTGGTTATGCTGAAAGTAAAGAATGTAGAATTAAACATTTAGATGACTGTATGAATGCAGTTAAGAAAATGACTGGAATAGAGTTGTCCTTAAAGACACTCAAGAAGGCCAACATATATTTCACTAATAAAGAACTTGGAGGCTCACATAAAGGGAAGTTTGTGAGTAAGCATAAGACGGCACAATTACAAGAAAGCAGATATGACAAACCTCCTAGAGAAGAAGTTAAAAAATATGCAAGACAAGTAGCAAAAGTATTTACCTTTAAAAGAAAATGAAAACTTATCCCTTCATAATTAGAATAGGTAAAAAACTATATAGAAACCTTTACGGCAGATGGTCGGAGTGTTTTCCTAATGGGCGATATAAGACCTCTAAACAAAGAAGTGTTGTAGTACCTTTTAAGAAAAGTTGATCTTATCCTTTGAATGATTATAAGGAATATATGGCCAAGAAAGAAAATACTACACCTAGTGAGATATCTGAAGTTTATGAAAAAGGACCTAGAGTAAAAGGACCTAGAAGTAGAACTGATTGGGATTTCCTGGTCTATGAACTTAAGAAGATGGATATTACACCAGGCGAGGCATACAGAATAGTTGCAGAGAAAAAAGGCAATACTAATATTAGGTTTCAGTGGAAGATGATGAGATTTACTATGTATGTTTGGGAAAGATTAAAGGAAAGCGAAAAGATGTTCCAAAGACCAAAGATAGATACTGTAAGAGAAGTTGTATCTCAAAGAAGATTTAAAGACTTCTTTAGGGGTTATTATCCTGACCTGGATTTTGATCACCAGAAAGAAGTAAAACTATTAAATAAGTTAATTGCAGAAAAGCCCCAACAGCAATTTTTGACAGAGGGAAATTACTACTATCCAGGGACCAAAAAGATCATTCCCCAGA
>WLWG01001461.1_pt1 | contig 21268 bp, 39 predicted proteins | sample 6712871 | NCBI WGS metagenome assembly WLWG01 (sample SAMN12718693, study PRJNA515312) | sponge metagenome | isolation source: marine sponge | host: Mycale hentscheli | place: New Zealand: South Island, Marlborough, Capsize Point | collected 2003-05-01
AAAGATTGTGGTTGTGGACCTCTTGTTTTAAAAGAAGAAGTAACTAAAAAATGGTGGGAGTTTTGGAAATGAGAAGACAATGTAAAAAATGTAAAGAAGCTTTTGATGCAAACGATGAATTAGATTTATTTTGTAGTCAAGAGTGTAAAGAAGAAGCGTTAGCAGATTTAGATTCTGATTCAGATGAGTGTTTATCATGTCAATAGTAGAGGCTGCCAGGATGAACTATTACGCAACAGGTTTATTGATAATAATGTTGGTTACATTGGCATTGTGTGGAGGACCTAGTGTCCAATAAACCATTAAACATCGGAGAAGAGGCAAGAGTGCAGATGCCTATGAAAACGGTGGCATCATTAATTATACTCGTTGCAATGGGTGTGCTCGGATACACAGAGCTGACTTCGAGGTTGGTATCGTTAGAGACATCAAGAGAATTATTTGAAAATGATTTATTAAAAAAATCTGAACAAGTTCCTGTCGATCAAGAGCAACATTTTTTATTAGAGGATCTCTACAAGTCCGTAGAGAAAATGGAAGAAACTCAAGAAATGAATATGACTAACAAAGTCAACATAGAATTTTTAAGAGAACAATTAAAAAAAGCATTAACTGATATTGAAGAGTTAAAAGATAAGGTAAGGCAAAATGGAAACGGTCATTAGTACAGTAGTCGCACTTTGTATGTTTGTAGCAGGAGAATTACAGGAACACAGAATACAGCCTGCAATGAGTGATTGTCTTAAAGGAAAGAGGGTTGCAGAACGTACAGCAAATGATAATATTAAATATATGTGTGGAAAAGTAAAAGCAGAGTTAGAAGAAAATATAGACGGATCAAAGGCTATTAAAAAAATTTTAGATGAATCTAAGTAGAAACTTTACCCTTCAAGAATTAATTAAATCGGATACAGCGATTCGATTAAACATTGATAACAATCCTAATTCAGATCAAATAGAAAAATTAAAATTACTTTGTGAAAATGTATTGCAGCCAGTACGAGAACAATTTGGTAGAGTGAAAGTTACATCAGGCTTCAGGTCTCCGGAATTATGTAAAGCAATTGGAAGTAGTGAGAACTCACAGCATGCTAAAGCAGAGGCCGCAGACTTCGAATGTATAGGAACCGATAACGCTGAACTTGCAGATTGGATACATAAGAACCTTGAGACAGATCAATTGATCCTCGAGTTCTACACTCCAGGGGAACCTAACTCGGGATGGATACATGCAAGTTATATACCGTATCAACCAAGAAGGCAGTTCTTACATGCTTACAGAGAAGATAAGAAAGTTAAATATAAACCAATAATAGGAAAGGCAGTAGACTTAGTATGACCAATAAATTCAAAGTGTTTAATAAAATAGATACCGTACATGGTATCTGTGAAGAGTGTGAAGAAGATACAATTTTAGTTGCAATCGTCTCAGATTTTTATAGATGCACAAACTGTGGCCATGATACAAAACAACATATCAATGGTTCAATTAGATATTTAAAATTAGATGAGACAGATAAAAAATGGATCAAAGAAAATTATATTAAGTAATGGCTAAAAAATTTAAAGATCATGTTGTAAGAGACAAGCCTAAGAAAAGAGGAAGTCGTCAACATAAAAAATCATTAAATAAGAATGAAAAGCGACAAAAACGCACACGTCGTTACAAGGGCCAGGGTAAAGGCTAAAGGGTTCAGGCCTCAGGCTTCTCTTTATTGTCTGTTTTTTCACACATAAATTTAGGATATAATTCCATAGCATTTACAGTATCTATTTTAAATAATTCACCATCAAACAATATAGAATAAGACTCACCGAGTCCTTTTTGTACACATTCTCCATGAGTTTTATAGAATCGATCATACATGTGGTTTTCAACGGGCACTTCAGCACAGTTTTGTGTCACCACTGAACATATGTATATTGTAAGAAAAAATTTCATTGACTTCCTATTGAAATAGTTTATTATTATCCTATATTAAATATTGTAATATAAATTTATGAAAGGATATATTAATGACGGACATAAGTAAATATAAATCTGTTGCACTCTCACATTCGAGTTGTGACAAATTAGATAAGATCAGGAAGATAATTGTTCCTGAAGTTTCAGTGTCTAGAGCAAAAGCTTTGGATATAATTATCAACGAGAAAGTAAGGAAATTAAATGGCAAACTCTCATCTAGTAAGTAAGACAGTTGAATTACATGAAAAAAAGGACCCAATTAAAAATCTTTGGAGAAACGTTTTAATTATTGGTCTTGAAGATCTTTTAAAGAATAAAGAAAAGCAAGCAATACGTGCAGCTAAATTTTTTTCTAAAGAAGAAATTTGGTTTTATAGTGATGACTTTAAATTAATTTGTGAATACGCAGATATAGAACCTGATATGGTAAAAAAAAGAACATTTGAAGCGATAGAAAGGATAAGAAAAAAATATGCTGAAAAAGATATGTCCAAGATGCCAGGGCAATGGCTATATAAAAGTAAAACAATCAGTAGACAATCCAAAAGAGGAAGTTCTACAGTGTCCGCTTTGTAATTCGGAAGGAGAAATAATGGATAAAAATACATTTGAACAAGAAAGACAAAGACATAGAATAAAAACTGAAAGACTTATGTTGGAGTCAGAATTAGTTAAACAATTAAATGGAGTCATTAAAAAATTAAATGATGAAGTTGATATGTTAACTAAACAAAAAGTTTATTTACAATCTAAACTAAGAGAAAAGGAAAAAACCGATGATCAGAGGAGATAGCACAGATTATGATTTATTGGATAAGTGGTCTAAGGACTTTGACTGTCAAGGTTATAAAACTTGTGAGATTGGTGTTCGAGAAGGATTGGGATCTAAAATTATTATGGATAATGTTCGCAATAACTATATACACGTGGGTGTCGATCCTTACGGGGATCTAGTCTACCAACATTGTGATGATCAACCTAATCGTCAATGGATAGGGCATGAGCCAGGAGTTGCTCCTACATACCCAGATTCTATGCGAGATCAAATGTTATATGATTTTAAACCATACCGCAATGAAGGTAGATTTACCTTATGTAATATGACCGACACAAAATTTATGAATGACACAGAACATAAAAATTCTACTTTTGCATTTGTACATTTTGATGGACCACACATGACTAAAGATGTAATCACTGAAGCAATTTGGTTTGCAAATAGAAGTGCCCCTCACACAAGATTTGTGTTCGATGATCATAATGAATATGCAATGAGTGTTATAGCTAATTCACTTTTGTATTTTGATTTTAAAACAAAAGAAATGGGTCAAAATAAATGTTTATTGGAAAAAAATAATGGCTGATCTATATAGAAAAATGTATGCGGAACGCTACAAACAAATTACTTTACCCAATGAAGCGTCAGATAAATTAAAAACTTTATCTAAAAATTTTAGTTATGGTAAAGAATTAAAAAGAGCTAAAACTATTGAAGCAATGGCATGGCAGTTTGATTTAATTAAAAATACTGATCGTGCTATTGTTTGGAGAGACAATAAGTTTGAAGTTATAGAAATAAATAAGGAGAAATAAAAATGATTATGCGAGAAGGTCTTAGGACAAATAAAATAAATGATAAAATAATTATGAATAATATTTTTGCTAATGAGCACAAATATAGTTTTCCTTATTTTGCCGGTTGGGCCGATGGAGATGGTACTTTTGTTACTAAAACTAAATATAAAAAAAATAGAAATTTTTATCAATTGTATATTGTTAATGAAGAACCTATTTATCAATTAAGTAATTTATATAAAAGTTCTGTTTTATTAGGCACTCCAGAAAAAAGAAAATGGATGAATGCAGAAACAAGAAAATTAACCTCTTTAAGAGGACAACGTCTTATTCATTTTTGTAAAAAAGTTGCTCCATTCTTAATAGAAAAACAATACAAAGCTTTAGAAATTTTAAGAGACAAAGAAATTAAAGATTATAATTGTAGTTACATGCAACACACACGTGAAGAGTTTATACAATATCTTGCAGGTTTTTTAGAAGCAGAAGGACATTTTATGTATAGACCGGACATACCTTCATATGGTTTTCAATTAAGTAATTATTGTGCGAATGTAATTAAATTTATTGTAGATAATTTTAAAAAATATTTTGATATTGATATAAATTTTACAGTTAAAAAATCGCCTAAAATGTCACAAGGACCTAATGGTAAAGTCAGTGAGTTTGGTGGTGTTGCCTATGTTCCTCGTCAAAAAGAATTTTATGGTATAACTTGTGGTGGTAAAAAAGGTATGCCTGTTTTTAAAGAAATACTACCTTACATGACCATTGATTATAAAATTGATGCAGTTAAAAAAATTATTAATCACGACTACAGTAGAAAGAAAAAATGATAAAGACAAAACAATTTGATTACCCAACATCAACACGTGCTATGATTGATGGTAAAAGAGTTTATAGTATTAATGGTGAAGCACTGCCTTCAGTAACTACTATACTACAAGCAACCGAACCTCCTGAGAAGAGAGCAATACTTGAGGCATGGAAGAAAAGAGTCGGAGCTGAGAACGCTGATAAGATAAGAGATACTGCAGCAGCACGAGGATCAATTTTACATAGAATCGTTGAAAACTATATAACAGATACAAAGCACCTAGATTTAACTGATATGGGTCAGCATGCTCATAAAATGGCCGATATTCTAATAGAGAGCGCCATAGACGAGCGTTTGAGTGAGGTGTGGGGGGTAGAACCATATTTAGCATATCAAGGCCTATTTGCCGGTCAAACTGACTTAATTGGTATACATGATGGTAAGATAACAGTATGTGACCATAAGAATGCCAATAAACCTAAAAAGAAAGAATGGCTCCATGATTCTTATAGAATACAACTTGCGGCATATGCTCTTGCTTTTGAAGATATGTTTGGTGAACATATACCACGTGGTATAAATTTTATTGTAACTAAGGATATGTACTACCAGGAGTTTAGTTGGGATGGACAAGAGTTTAGAAAAGCTAAGTATGATTGGCTAAAGAGAGTGGATCAATACTATAAATTAAAGGATAATGGCGAAAATGTGGTTGAATAAAGGCGCTATGGGACAGGAATCTGGGTTCAGGCATCCGGCTTCAGGGGTCATGTTCTACCTAAGTAACTTTTTTTATACATTTGTAAAAAATATTTTTTTAAATTTACCTACCTGGAACATGGAACAAATAGGTCAACAATATAGTAAATCATTGAAATTACAGAAGAAAATTGACCTAAAATGTTCTAGAGGCACTGGAACATGATGGAACAAAATGCAAAAAGGCCAATAAAGACTACCTTTTTTGCATTTTCTCTTTTGGAACAATGTATAAAAAAAGTTCCTTAGGGAAATAAAATATGGTAAACAAAGGAGACCTAAATATGAAAAAATCTAGAAAAATCAATACTTATGTAAAACCTAAAATTGTTAAGGAAGAAATTAAGTTTCCTTACAAACGTGTACGAATCGACTGGATTGATATCATCACTGAAGGTGGCTGGGGTACTGTGACTGAATTTAAAAAGATGAAACTAGCAACACCTGTAAGTGAAGGTTGGTTGTTTAGTAAGGATAAAGAAACTGTTAAAATATTTGCAGGTTATGATGTGGATGAAGATGGTATTACGTTTTCAGAAAGATCAGTGTTTCCTACTTCTTGTGTAAAGAAATTAACTTATTTAGATTAATCTAGTGACTCTTCAACTTGCTCAACTGGCTTTGGTTCTGATTTTACTTTGTCTATTAACTCTTCCATTTCAACACCTTCTAGTATTGGTGAATAATCGTCGATTATTTGTTTCATTCTTGATTCTAGTTCTTCTGTTGATAAGTCTTCTAGCTTACCTGTCCGGATTATTTTTTGTTCAATATACAGACCCGCAGCTTTACCTCGTGCAACTTCTGCATTAACTGCAGCTGACCAAGCTTTCTTATCTCTAGCTTCATCTCTAAGTTTACCTAATTCTGATATATGATTTCCAAATGTAACTTCGTATTGCTTTTGCCACTCTTCACGTAACTCACCAATGTATTGTACTACAAGTGGATATCTTTTTGGATTTTGTAATATGCTAGCAGCCTGTCTTGCTGAGTCTTTTGCATAGCCTGCTTCAATTGCACATTGAGTAGCATTCATTCTACCTTGTTGAGATATTAGTAAGTTAGCAAATTTCATTTGCTGTTCTGTTAATTTTTTAGGTAATCCCATTATTTATCCATATTTAATTTGTAGCAAGGTATACATCTCTCTAGTCCAGAATCATTTTCTTCATCTGATAACCAATCTCCACAAGAAATACATTGGTTGTCTGACATTTCAAAAATATATTCATCTGCTAAACCTTCTCTAACTTCTTTAATTTTTAATTCTCTTGCGTGTTCTTCTTTTGTTAAAGCCATTATATTTTATCCTTCAATGATTCTAAATACTCTTCATCTTCATACATTTTCTTTTCTTCCTCATATCCTTCCATAGCCATTTCATGTAAAGTTTTTTCTTTTTTAAATATTTCATCAAATCTTTTTCTATATACATCATTTGAGACTCTTGATTTACCATCCCAATTTAATGCTTTTCCTTTTGCCTGCGTCATTTTGTCCTCCGTTATGGTATTGATATTTAGCACAACAATGATAATATATCAATAGTTGTTAGGGCAAAATATAATTTAACAATTGTATTCTGGTTCTACCTAACACCTTTGGTTGATTGGTTGGCGTTCGGCTTACGAAACTGCCCTAAGACAGTGGATACTGGGGCGCCAATTTAAAAGTTAAAAATTATGAATGGAAGACTACTTAGACAAATTTTAGATAAGATGATGAAAGGTAACTTGCAGACAGGTAATGCAAGAGTTCAAGTTTGTTTGCCTGATGGAAAATATTATGACATTTCTTCTTTACAATTGATGGAAAATAAAATATTGGGATCAAGAGAGACACACCGACTCGTCCTTACCGTCGAAACAGAAACATGGAATATGGGTAAAGTTTTGAAGAAAATTGGCTAGCCTGTTAGTCTGAATTTTAAATGAAACCCGAGACTAAATTCTATGGACAAGTTAAAAAAAATATTACTGAAATATCCTGGATTAGGATTGAAAACCTTGCTGTTCCTGGCACTCCCGATCTATTGGGTTATAATAATAACTGCCACTTTTTCACTGTTGAGCTGAAATATACAAAAACAAACAAGATAACCTTTTCTCCACATCAAATAGCCTTCCATGTGAAGCACCCACTCAATACTTTTATCCTAGTTTTTGATGCCTCTTGCAAGCTTCCAAAACTTTATGAAGGAAGTGACATAAGGGACCTGGTAGCCGGAGGCCTGAAGCTTCCCCCCAAAGTATCCGGGTTCAAAGAGATTAAAAATTTTTTAAGTACGCTTGACGCTTGATGCTTGAGCCTTGCTGCTTGACGCTTGATGCTTGTGCTTCACTTTACCACTGCGACAATTTGACGCAGCTTGTGGCTTGACGCTTGATGCTTGTGGCTTGAAGCTTGATGCTTGATCCTCAGGTGTCGGACCCAGGGAGTCCCGGATCTTTTTTAAATTTTTGTAATAGTTTGGATGTTTGAATTCGAACATTTTAGTGTTTACCGTATACAACGACTTGTACATCTTTATCCCAACATTGTCGACAGTCTTTACACTGGCCGCTTTGATCAGGAGCTGGACACGTCCGCGCTTCACCAGTAGTGACTCCGGACTCATGACTCCAGGCGCTGGAAGCAGGGCCGTCTATTTTAGATCTAGATAATCTTATCACCAGGTTAGCAGGAACCTCTTCAGGAGCTGGAAGGAATTGACGCTCTTGTGTGGGCAGCCAGTGTTTGGTATCCGGTGTCAACCTGCAGACCTCCAAAATTTTTTGCATATGCTCGCTGCTTTGTACGTCTCCAGCATCATGCCACCTGAACCATTTTTGATTTTTAATTTTAGTCACCATCGCTTCAACCCATAGCGGGTTTTCAATTGCGTCCAACCTTCTATACTGAGCTGCACGTATAGCTGGATATCTTGTATAGTTACCCTTCTTAGCGTAACAGCCGAAGCACGGCGTGCCCGGAATCTTGGCAAGCTTCTGTCCAGTCTTGCATGCCCATGCTGGTAGACTGTAAGACAGCCCCGGCATTTTAGAAGTTTTAGTGAATGAGTCTGTAATCTTTAATGCATCTTTTACTAACATATTTTTATACCTTTCGTTGAAATCTATTTTTAACACGAATGCCAGGTGATTTGAATCTGACAGATTGACGCGCGACATTTTGTCGCAGCTTGTTGCTTGATGCTTGAGGCTTGTTGCTTAACCCTTTGAAGAACTTCCTGCAGCTGGCAAGATACGCCGGAGGCAGGCTGCCATGATCATCAGTAAACCATGGCAACAAATTATTTTTATTAACTCTCATTAAGAACATCCTGATCAATTAAGTCCGGGTCCAAATGAGCTTCCTCCCAGGAAATAATTTTCTTGAGAAGTTTTATATATTCGGACTTGGTGCAGGTATCCAGTTTCTCTGTTAACTCGGATCTCAGTTCGTCCAGGTCCATCGTTGGCAGCGCCGTTTTCAACGCTTTTAAATTATTGAGCAATTGAGTCTCAATTTTTTTGTCTTCGTCGTTCATATTTATTTCTCCTGTATGGTTTTATTATAAACATCAATTGTGGCCGAAGCTTGACGCTTGATGCTTGTAATTCATATACCAGCTGCGCAATCCTGATCAGGGAAGCCAGCGCAACTGGTCCAAGTATCGTCGCTACCTTTCGGATCATCGCTAACGTCCAGGGAAATGCCAGGGGCAAGATATGTACGCCTAACTTGGTATCATTAGCAAGACCAACAATGAAGCCGTCCGGTCATATCATTGGTCCAGCAAATAATGATCAGTCACTATGCTACGCGGGGCCTAGAGATCGCAAGTTATCTAGTCTCATTGGACCGGTACCCCAATTATCTTCACCCGTGTTCTAGTGTTTATTCTCACAGTCATTAATGACTGATCCCAGATCCAATGCATATTAACCCTCAGGTAACCCTACACATTGGATCAGGGATCAGTGGGCTTTACTCGGAGTCAAACCTTTCAAGCCATGATCCTACTTGCTTTTTCTGGTGCAAGTCCCATGAGTCAGTTATTATCAAGGCTCTTTAATTGACTCAGGAGCCTATGTTCGAATAATATCACATCTCACTTTTAATGATATTCTCCAAATTGTCGCACCAATCAGATGATGCGAAATTTTTGCTTTTTATATAAAACAAAAATGGTTCATAATTTTCCTCATCTTCTATTGAGGGTTCATTATATAATTCTAAACAAGTTTGGTATTTATCTAAATTAAACTCTGTCATTATTTTTTCTCCAGTAATGCAATTCTTTTTTCTAGAATTTTAATATAATCTGTATTAAGTTTAATCATACTCATTAGTTCTTTCATTAAGTCTAATGTATCTTTAACACTCATCTTAACATCTTTATTCATAACTTTCTCCTATTTTTGTTATGCATTAATAATATCACAGGACAATCCCAGTTTCAAGAAAAAAATTAAGGTGCGACAAAAATGACCAAGTCAAGAAAAAAATGCAGGGTGCGACAATATGTCGCAGGGTGCGACAGTATGTCATGTTTCACGTGAAACATTAATTTGATATAATGAGTTTCAATTAACCAAAGGAGTAGAATGACAAAAATAAGAATGAATACTGAACTACGAAACAAGTTGTTCAATAAAATAAAAGATGTCTTTGAAAACGAGGACACTCAAGAAAGAGAGGCATTTCTTCAAGCAAGAGAAGAAGTTGATAGACAATATGAACAAGCACATAGACTTGCAGTTGATGTTGTTGAGAGATCATATCCACCAGAAGATGTTGCAGTATTAAGACAATTCAAAAAGAAATATGGACAACCTTGTGATGTTGTTGCAAAAGATAAATGTTTTTACTTTGCACACAATGAAGATTTAGACGAGGACGGGGACACAAAAGAAACTAAATCACATTTTGATTTTGGTTTGTTTGGTAATCTAAATGGTAGTGAGTATAGTAGTGATGACGGCAAAGAGTTTGCAGTTGCATATTTTAGAGAAGATTTAAAAGCTATGGATTGCAACCCAGATATCTTTGCACAACAATCCGAGAACAAGGACAACCCACACAAGACAAAACATGTTGAGGCTTGTATGAAAGCACTTGGATATAATGGTCATAATTATCATGGCAATAGTGAGAATACAGGTATGGCTAAAACTTTTAATGAGCAATACTATCTTGATGTTATTGGAACTTCTTATTGCAGATCAAGAGCAATCGCATGTACTAAAGATGAGTACACACAATTTGAGGCATGGCGAATTGCAAAAGGTAATCTAGTATCTAAACACAAAACATGGATTGATACAATTCAAAAACAATGTGATCAGTTAAAGATTGGATTGAAAGCATACAGATATCTTTCAGAGGGTATTGAACTTGCAACTGAACTTGGAATACAAGTTGATGAGGCAGAGTTAATTAGAACTAACTCAACGGGTTTGACTATCTATAATCCTAGCAACCTTGCAAGTATGATTAAAGGATTAAAAAATAAAACAATGACGCGAGAACAAAAAATTGCGTTAAGAAAACAATATGACGAAAGCGTAAATTAACACTTGACAAAGGGACTATTCTATTATAGGATAGTCCCATAACATATAAAGGAGTAGAAAGTATGAAACTAGAAAACAACGACACATTTGCAATCACATGGAACGCAGAAAAATATAAGAATAGAATATTTAGAAAAGCGTTATGGAATGATAAATGCAAACAATGGATAGGCAAGCAAGGTAATAGATTATTAACTTACTTTGACCTTGACGCAAACGATTATAGAACTGCCAAAGATTATACAATAATCTTTGATCAAGAAGATAAGAGGGTACAATAATGCCAAATAAACATTTTTGCCAAGGACCAACATGTCATGAACAAGTTACCAATGACAGATTTTTAAAATCTCGTGGAGTGATTAGAGGTCGTTATGCATATGCTAATATAGATACTAACTATGGAAATGTATATTGGAGTTCAGATAAATACTTTTGTTCTCAATCTTGCAAGCTTTCATGGTTATCAGTTAACATGGAACATATCGAACATGGTCGACCGATTGAGTTTATCAGACATCGACGAGAATCTGGTGGATATGCTAAAGTTAAGAATGAGGAAAGTAGGTGGGGACCAGAATACGAAATTCGTAGGGTGTGACAATATGGACAATGGCTCATGGTTCCGGAATCTGGTATCATGAGTCATTAACAACAAAGGAGTAATATGAAAACATTTATATATGAAAGTAAGAAATACAAATTTAAAAACACCGAGGAGGCTAATGATAAATTACCATTAGGTAATGGAGTATGGGATACAAGAGAGCCAGGTGCATATGCATGTGCTCATAATGGACAATACAAAATGAATACAATTCATAAAGCATGGGTCAAAGGAAACTTTTTTGATTAACTGCGACACTATGTGCAATGGCTCTCAACGAGCCATTGTGCTAATATAGGTTATTAACAACAAAGGAGAAATATGACAGAACAAAAGACACATAAAAGAGTAAATAGATTCAGTGGTGAATCTGTAATGCTAACAAGAGAAGAGGCTAAGAAACATGACGCTATATTCTATTATGAATATATGGCAACTGAGGAAGATAAAAAATTAGGTTATGGAGGTTCTAAACTTTGGGACAAAGTGAGAGCCAACTTAAACTGGTTTAGACAAGAGAACCCAGACGCCTACATGGTTTTGCTAGACTAGTGTCAAGATAATATTACAGGGTGCGACAAAATGTCGCACCCAAACACAGAACACATACCCTCCTATGTGCGTTGCAATGTCCTGCGACAAAATGTCGCAGGGCAATAGAGGTACCAAGCCCAATGCAAAATTTGCAATTTTTTAAATAATGAATTAAGGTATAAATAAAAAGGGGTCCCTACGATACGTATTTAAACAAGGATTTAGATATTCATAAGCGTAAAATAGTTACTCTTTTTAAAACACATATCAAAAAATTTTTTAGAAAATTTTTTTCGAATGCACTATGGATATAGAGAAGTTAAAAAAGTTTGAGAAACTACCACCTGATGTAAAAAGACAATTAGCTATTTATATGGCTAAGTGGAAAGATAAGAAAAAACAAGCTGATATTAAAAATGACTTTATGGCTTTTGTTAAACATGTATGGCCAGATTTTGTAGAAGGTAAACACCATAAAGAAGTTGCAGAAAAATTTAATCAAATTGCTCAAGGTAAAACAAAAAGAGTAATTATTAATATGGCACCTAGACATACTAAATCTGAATTTGCATCTTATCTATTACCCGCCTGGATGGTAGGACGTAATCCTAAATTAAAAATTATTCAATCAACTAACACAACTGAATTATCTGTAAGGTTTGGTCGTAAAGCAAAAGCTTTAATGGATACACCTGAGTATAAAGAAGTTTTTGAAACTAGATTAAATCCTGATTCACAAGCTGCTGGTAAATGGGAAACAGAACAAGGTGGAGAATATTATGCTGCCGGTGTTGGTTCTGCAATTACTGGAAGGGGTGCTGACCTATTAATTATTGATGATCCACATACTGAGCAAGATGCAATGAATGCTCAAGCTTTAGAGAGAACTTATGAATGGTATACTTCTGGTCCTCGTCAACGTCTTCAACCTGGTGGAACAATTATTATTGTAATGACTAGATGGAATGAAAAAGATTTAACAGGAAGATTAATAAAAGCACAAAAAGAAAATAAAGCGGATCAATGGGAAGTAATTGAGTTTCCTGCAATCCTACCTTCTGATAAACCCCTGTGGCCGGAATATTGGAAGCTAGAAGACCTTGAAGCAGTTAAAGCTTCGATTCCATTATCAAAATGGAATGCACAATACATGCAGAACCCAACTGGAGATGAAGGTGCTTTGATCAAAAGAGAATGGTGGCAAGATTGGGAAGGAGACATTCCACCTTTAGAACATGTCATACAATCTTATGATACCGCTTTCATGAAAAAAGAAACTGCCGACTACTCTGCTATTACTACTTGGGGTGTATTTCATCCAACTGAAGATAGTGGTCCTTGTTTAATTTTAGTAGATTGTCTAAAAGGAAGATATGAGTTTCCAGAACTAAGACGTATTGCAATGGAGCAATATGGATACTGGAACCCGGAAACCGTAATCATTGAGGGCAAAGCTTCAGGGCTCCCACTGACTTATGAACTTAGAAAAATGGGAATACCAGTAATTAACTTTACACCAAGTAAAGGTAATGATAAACACACTAGAGTTAATTCTGTTTCTCCATTATTTGAAAGTGGTAAGATATATGCACCACTTGATATGGATTTTGCGCAAGAAGTAATTGAAGAGTGCGCTGCATTTCCTTATGGAGATCATGATGATCTTGTAGATTCTATGACTCAGGCGGTAATGAGATTTAGACAAGGGGGTCTAATTCAACACCCAGATGATTATGAAGATGAGCCTTTACAAGCTAAACCAAAAGTGTATTATTAGGAATTATGGACAAACAAGCAATCGAAGATTTAGCAGCAGATATAGCAGATGATATGGGTTATGATTATTTTAATCTAAGTCCTAAAATGCAAGCTAAAATTTATAAAATCGCTATGGACGATTTTTCAGATATGATGGCTGATAAAGCTGACATGATGAGAAAGAACGAAGCAGCCGGAGGCATGATGCGTGCTAACTATGCAATGGGTTCTGATGATAGAATGGATCAGGCTTCAGGGATCAAGAGTCTTGAAGGAACTAAGATGATGGCGTCGCAACCAGATCCAATGGCAGAGAAAAATGATATCTCTTTAGATTTATTCGGTAAGCCTTTAGAATTATTAGATGAAGAAGAGATGGAATATTTAGAAATGCAAATAGAAGATAGATATGGTAAGAGAGATGCTCCATCAATTAAAATGGCTGAGAACGATTCAGCAATGGATGAATATAGAAAATATGTTTTCGAAATGAGAGAACAAGGATTTGAACCAGTTTCATTTAAACAATTCTTAGCTCAAATTTTATCAGAAGCCAGAGGTTAACATGGCCAAAGACATCGGGTCTTATTTCCTAGAACAAGGACAACCAATTGTTCCTAAAGCAAAACCAAAACAATATACAATAGCTAAAGAAAAATCTCAGACAGAAGAAGTATTAGATATTTTAAATACTAAAGCAGCGGCTACAATGCTTTCTCCAAGAACTTATACTAATCTAGTTGGACAAACTGCAAGAAAAGCATATGACCAACAAGATATATCTGCATCAGATTATTATGACATTGTCATGCCATTGTTTGGTGAGACCGGTGAAATGGTTACTGAAAAAATAAAACAGTATGATGCTGAACTAGATAGATATGCAGATGGAGGTAGGGTTAATTTTGATGAAGGATCTCCAGGTAAAAAAGGTAGTAATCAATACACTGCTAATATGAGAACAGCAGAAGAAATTCAAAAAGCGATTAATAAAGCTCCACCTAAAATAATTGATGGTAAAGTATACCCTTTAACCAGAAAAGATTTAAGAGGGGAAGGAAAATATTATAAAAATAAAATTGCAGGAAGAAAAGAACTTGAAAGATTTAAAGATGTTTTAAAAATTCCTAGTGAAGGAAAACCTATAACAAAAGATACAAGAGGAGATCAAAATTTAAAATCATCTCAGTTTAATAAAGCATCTCAAGGTTCTTCTATATCAATGAATAAGATAAATAACTTTGCACACTTTGCACCTAAACTTAAAAGTTACCTAACTTCAACACAAGACACTGGGCCATTAAAAGCAGAAGTTAATAGAGCTGCAGAAGGTTATGATAAAGAAGCTAAAAAAATTGCATTAAAACAAGAAAAATTAATTCAAGAAAAACCTAAAAATTGGAGATTAAAATTAGATGCAGCAAACGCTGAAGCAAGAAACGCATCTATAAAAGCAAATAAAACATTAGCAAAAGAAAATAAAAATTTAAAAGGAACTCTTGGATATTTTGTAGTAAATCCAAACACTGGTGAATTTAAATTAAAAGGTGTAGATAGAGCAAAAACATTTGCTGGTATATCTGGAGAAAAACAAGAATATAAAAAAATGGATCCATCTAAAAGAGCTGCATTTGGACCTACTCAATCTAAAGTTCAAGGTATTATGGATTTAATTAAATCAAAAGTAAAAGGTGCTGATATTAAAAGAGCATCTAACGCACCTATTCCACAAAAAACATTAACAGCAAATATGTTTAAAGGTGCTTTCAAAGGTATGCCTGGTGGAACAGATCAACCTATTAAAGATCCTTTGGGTGGACAAATAGATTTAATTGACGTTCAAAAACTGATTAAGAGACCTGATAATGTATAAAAGACTAACTACAACCATACCCCCTAAATCAGGACCCATGCCTCAGGGGTTGAATATTAATTATAATACTGTTAAAACAGTCAAACAATCTGGAGAAAAAATAAATGGCGGATATAGACAAAGCACTTCCCAACGAAGTAAGAAAAGAATTTAATTTACCTGGTGAAGAAGAAATTCAAGAACAGTTAGTTGAAGAAGTAACTGAAGAACAACAATCACCTGAAGCTGTCGACATTCAAGAAAATGAAGATGGTTCAGTTGATATTAATTTAGATCCTGCAGTAGCATCACCTGAAGGTGGTGATGAGCATTATTCAAATTTAGCAGAATTTTTACCTGATGATGTTTTAGGAGAATTATCTTCTGACTTAAATAGTAAATACATGGACTACTCTTCTTCAAGAAAAGAGTGGGAACAAACTTATACTAAAGGGTTAGACCTTTTAGGTTTTAAATACGATAATAGAACAGAACCATTTCAAGGAGCAAGTGGTGCAACTCACCCTGTTCTTGCAGAAGCAGTTACACAGTTTCAAGCATTAGCTTATAAAGAATTACTTCCAGCAGATGGACCAGTTAGAACTCAAGTTTTAGGAATGCCTACTCCTGATAAAACACAACAAGCAACTCGTGTTAAAGATTTTATGAATTATCAAATAATGGAAAAGATGAAAGAGTATGAACCTGAGTTTGATCAAATGTTATTTAATTTACCTCTTGCAGGTTCTGCTTTTAAAAAAGTTTATTATGACGATATGGAACAAAGAGCAGTATCAAAATTTGTTCCGGCAGATGATTTAATTGTTCCGTACACAGCTACCTCATTAGATGATGCGGAAGCAATTATTCATCGTGTAAAAATTTCTGAAAACGATTTAAGAAAACAACAAGTAGCAGGTTTTTATAGAGATGTAGAAATTGGAAAACCTCAAGACAAAGAAACAGAGATTGATAAAAAAGAAAGAGAACTTGAAGGAGTTTCAAAAACAAAAGATGAAGATGTATTTACATTATTAGAATGTCACGTTGATTTAGATTTAGAAGGTTTCGAAGATATGAATCAAGAGACTGGTGAGCCCTCAGGAATTAAAATACCTTACATTGTAACTTTTATAGAAGGATCGCATGAGATTTTATCTATTAGAAGAAACTATGAAGCAGGTGATCCAATGAAAAGAAAAATACAATACTTTGTACATTTCAAATTTTTACCAGGTTTAGGTTTTTATGGTTTTGGTTTAATTCATATGATTGGTGGATTGTCAAGAACTGCAACTTCTGCATTAAGACAATTACTAGATGCAGGAACATTATCTAATTTACCTGCAGGATTTAAAATGAGAGGCATTAGAATTAGAGATGATGCACAATCAATTCAACCAGGTGAATTTAGAGATGTAGATGCACCAGGTGGTAATCTAAGAGATTCATTTATGATGTTACCTTTTAAAGAACCATCACAGACTTTATTAAGTTTAATGGGTGTTGTAGTAAACGCTGGTCAAAGATTTGCATCCATTGCAGATTTACAAGTTGGTGATGGCAATCAACAAGCAGCAGTAGGAACAACAGTTGCTCTACTTGAAAGAGGAAGTAGAACAATGTCTGCAATTCACAAAAGAATTTACTCAGCTTTAAAAAACGAATTTAGAATTTTAGCTAGAGTATTCAAGTTATATCTACCACAAGAATATCCGTACGATGTAGTTGGGGGTCAAAAAATGATTATGCAATCTGATTTTGATGATAGAGTAGATATAGTGCCAGTTGCTGACCCTAACATTTTTTCTCAAACACAGCGTATTTCACTTGCGCAAACGGAACTCCAGCTGGCACAATCTAATCCACAAATGCACAACATGTATCAATCATACAGAAATATGTATGAAGCATTAGGTGTAAAAAATATTGATCAGGTTTTAATAAGACCACAACAACCAGCTCCTAAAGATCCAGCATTAGAACACATTGATGCTTTAGGTGGAGCACAGTTTCAAGCATTTCCTGGACAAGATCATAGAGCACACATAACTGCTCATTTAAATTTCATGGCAACTAACATTGCAAGAAACAATCCAATGGTAATGGCAAGCCTTGAGAAAAATATTTTTGAACATATTAGTTTAATGGCTCAAGAACAAATTGAATTAGAATTCAAAGATGAGTTAGTACAAATGCAACAGATGCAAATGGCTATGCAACAGAATCCACAAATGGCACAACAGATGCAAATGCAGTTCATGATGATGCAACAAAGAGTGGAAGCTAGAAAAGCACAACTAATTGCTGAAATGATGGAAGAATTTATGAATGAAGAGAAGAAAATTACTTCACAATTTGATAATGATCCTATTGCTAAACTAAGAGAAAGAGAATTAGACCTTAGAGCTATGGAAAATCAACGTAAAAAAGAACAAGATGAAGAGAGAATGAATCTTGATAAGATGAAAACTATGATGAACCAGACAAATCAAGAAGATAAGCTCCAACAAAATGAAGAATTAGCAAATTTAAGAGCTGATACTTCAATTGAAAAGACTATTCTTAGTAAAACTATACCAAGTGCAGACTCAATGATGAAGAATACTGAAAATATGGTTCCAAATGTTGAAATCATGCGTAAAGGTTAGTGACAATTAGTAAAAAAACAGTTAAAATAAAAAAATAAGGAGACAATTATGGAAAAATTAGACAAAATTAAAGAAGTTAAGGTTTCTGAACAGCAAATTGAGATTGATCCAAGATCAAAAACATCTGCTGACAAAGCTTATAACTATATTGGTACTGGTGGACCTGAAGAAGAGGTTCAAGGTCAAGGTGCAGTACTAGCAGAAAAGAAAAGAAAATCTAAAGCTTACTAATATGTGGTTATCGGCAATTAAATTAGCCGCACAAGCAGGCACTCACATTTTTAAAAAACGTCAAGAGACGAAAATGCTCATGGCGGATGCACAAATGATGCATGCAAGAAAGATGGCCGAAGGCCAGGAAGCTTACCAAGGCAAATTATTAGAAGCAAGGCAATCGGACTGGAAGGACGAGGCCGTACTTTTGGTATTGAGTGCCCCCATAGCAATTTTAGCTTGGGCAGTTATCAGCGATGATCCGTCCGCTATGGACAAGGTAGAATTGTTCTTCGACATGTTCTCGCAGCTACCATCATGGTTTACAAATTTGTGGATCCTTGTCGTGGCGAGCATCTATGGTATTAAGGGAACTCAAATCTTCAGAGGCGGAATGAATAAGGATAAAAAATGAACTTAGAAAGAGATTTACAAAAACTTAAAAAAGAAAAACAACAAAAAGAATCTGCTACTGCTCAATTACGTAAAAGAAGTAAAGATTCAATTTCTAGACCTAAAGCAGAAAAAAATATATTATCAACAGACCCAAGGATGCAACAGATATGACAAAACTATGTGCTAGAGGTAAATCAGCTGCAAAAAGAAAATTTAAAGTGTACCCGTCAGCTTATGCAAACGCATACGCTTCAAAAATATGCGCAGGTAAAATAAAAGATCCATCAGGAAAAAAGAAAAAGGATTGGGGACCAAAGAAAGCTTTTTTAGGTGGTTTATTTAAGAAAAAAGATGAAAAGAAAAAAGTAGTTCCTAAAGGACCTATTAAAGGATCTGATAATATACAGAACTTTGATAGAAGTTTAAAAAATTTAAAAGATGATATTATTGGAAATAATGGCATTACAGCTGATACTACTGTAGGAGAAGCTAAAATTTTATGGCGTGAAAATCCTGAAAATGTTAACAAGTCTGGTGATCAAACGTTGCTACCAGTAGGATTCGGGACTAGTAATGACATTACTATAGGAGAGTTAATTAATAGCATGGAAGGCGAAGTTAAAGAACTAGATGATGACACCATGATAGACATTGAGCAAATGATGCAAGCTTATGAAGATATGTCTAAATATAAAACGTATGATTCTGGAAAAGCTTTTGGTAAAAAAGGAAGTTGGGCTGATTATTTTGCAGGAAAACAGGGTCTTCTTCCAGATATGGAATTTACTTTAGAAGGATTTTTGGATAGAGCAGCTGGGTTTGTTGATCAAGCTCCTCACATGGTTCCTAGTATGATTGGTAAAGGGTTAGTAGGTAGTAGCGCAGTAATTACAGCGGTTACAGGTGGCGCATCAACTCCTTTCACAAGTATTACAGCAAAGGCTGGTACGGGTTTTATATTAGCTGGATCCATGATTCAAGGAGCTATGGAATATAGTAACACTTATATGGACGGTATAAGACAGGGTTTACAAGACGAACTTAAAGCGCAAGGTATAGAAAGAGAACCTACTGCAGAAGAATATCTAGAGGCATTAAAAAACCCTGATAAATACACATCACAAGAAGCTGCTTTTACAGCTGGTGTTGCTGTAACTGGTGTTGAATTTTTAAATAATAAATTTGATTATATGGATTTAAAATTAGATGGATGGTCAGAACAAACAATGGAAAGTGTTGGCGATTATGATGAAGTGTTTGAAGAATTACATGACAAATATAATGAGAAAGTAAAGATGGCACCAGAATTAAAATTATTAATGATGGTTGCTGGTAGTGGTTTTATGTTTCATCTAACACAATCCCTATTTAAATCATCTACACCAGAAGTCAATGATATATTAAGACAAAACCCAGATATAATGCAATCTATATCTCAGGCGGCAATGAATAATATGTCACAACAATTTCAACAAACTACTGATAATAAAGATCCAATTATGAATATGATGATGGGTGGTATTAAAAATAGTATAGAAAAAATAGATACAAATAAAAAAACAAATTTAAATAGAGAAAAAAATTCAATAGATAATATATTGGAACAATTAGATAATGATGATAATATAATGAAAAATATTAAAGTAAATAATAGAACAAAAAAAAAGAAAGGAATAGATTTAGATATATAAAATATAATATATAATATTTTATAAAAATAACTTAAATATTATTACTCATAAAAAAACATAATATTATGGTAGTACAAAAACATAATTATAAAGCAGAAATATCAGAATTAATGAATTTAATAATTAATACTTTTTACAGTGAAAAAGATGTTTTTTTAAGAGAATTAGTATCTAATGCATCAGATGCATTAGATAAGAAAAGAATTGAAATTTTACAATCAAAAAAAGTAATAGATGAAGAACTATGTGTTAAATTAAAAATTAATAAAGAAAATTCTACAATAACAATTGAAGACAATGGTATTGGAATGACTGAAGAAGATTTAATTAATAATTTAGGAAAAATTGCTAAATCTGGAACAAAAAGTTTTATTAATTCTATGAAAAATAAATCAAATAATAATTTTATAGGTAATTTTGGAGTTGGATTTTATTCTGCTTTTTTAGTAGCTACAAATATTAAAATAACTACACGTAAATTTAATAGTGATAAAGTATTTAGTTGGTCTTCTAATATTGATAATATTGAAGAATATGAAATTGAAGAATTAAAAAATAGTGATTTTAAAGTAGGGACAAAGATTGAACTATTGATTAATGAAGAAAAGTATCTAAATAATGAAATTATTACAGATATTATAAAGACACATAGTCAATTTATACAATATTCAATATACTTATATGAACTTAAAGAGGTTTCTACAGAAGAAGCAGAAGAAGCAGGAGAAGCAGGAGAAGCAGAAGAAGCAGGAGAAGCAGAAGAAGCAGGAGAAGCAGAAGAAGCAGAAGAAACAGAAGAAGCAGGAGAAGCAGAAGAAGCAGAAGAAGCAGAAGATACAGAAGAAGCAGGAGAAGCAGAAGAAGCAGAAGATACAGAAGAAGCAGGAG
>WLWG01001465.1_pt1 | contig 21225 bp, 32 predicted proteins | sample 6712871 | NCBI WGS metagenome assembly WLWG01 (sample SAMN12718693, study PRJNA515312) | sponge metagenome | isolation source: marine sponge | host: Mycale hentscheli | place: New Zealand: South Island, Marlborough, Capsize Point | collected 2003-05-01
CCACACAATACCAACGTGATCGACAGGCTGAGTACCCATCTATTGACGAACTGATCGTCGCTTTATGGGAAGGCGTGGTCGAAGAACGCATGGCATCTGTCACAGCGTTGGAAGGATTACGACAGGCAGTTAAGACCAAGTATCCAAAACCATAATGGCATTAATACCAGTAGATACATCTGGGCAACTAGGAATTGTAAAGGATATATCTCCTTTTCAATTACCTGCTAATGCGTGGTCTGATGGTAATAACGTCAGGCTAGAGCATGGGGCTGTAATGAAGTCTCCGGGGTATTCATCCGTTATTGAAACTTGTCCTATTGCGCCTTATTATATTACTCAAATAAAAGCAGGTACTGCTGAGTATTGGGTTGTTGCAGGTCTTAACAAGATATATGTACATAATGGAACTTCTTGGACTAACATTACAAGACAAAATGTTTTAACTGTAAATGGTGCTATATTAGCAGGAGCATCTTCTATTACAGTAGACACAGGTTCCGTACTTACATCTTTGTCAGCAACTGGAACTTTAAAAATTGGGTCTGGCTCAACATATGAAGTGCTAACGTATTCATCAAGAGATACAGGCACAGGTGTAATTACCTTAACAGGTACTACATCTTATGCTCACGCTGATGGTATTACTGTAACTCCATTAAACGCTACTACATCCGATAATGACTACTCTGCAACGGCTTCTGAAAACTGGTTGTCAACAGTTATTGGCGGAGTTCTTGTTTTAACAAACAATTTTGATCCACCCCAAGAATGGACTTTATCTAGTGGTGTGCCATCAGTATCTAATAAACTGGGCGATTTAACTAACTGGCAATCAGGTATATTATGTAAATCACTTAGATCATTTAGGTCTTTTTTAGTTAGTTTAAATATTACAAGATCAGGAACACCTAACTCTAGGGTTGTTAAATGGTCTACTGAGGCTCCAGTTAACGGAGTACCTTCATCTTGGGATGAGAACGATGCTACAGTAGATGCGGGTGAGTATTCTTTAGAAGATACTAAGGGCGCTATTCTTGATGGCCTTCCGTTGCAAGACACTTTTATGATTTATAAAGAAGATTCTATATATGCAATGACATATGTAGGAACTCCTTTTATATTTGCTTTTAGGCAGATATCTCCTAATGTTGGTATTCTTGCAAAGAACTGTGTTACCGAATTTGATGGTGGTCATTTTATATTTGGTAATGGAGATATGTACATTAATGATGGGCAACGTATTAAAAGTATTTTGCCTCATAAGATGCGAGACTATTTATTTTCTTACATTGATGGCGACCAGTATAAAAAATCATTTTGTGTTACAGATTACAACAGGTCTGAAGTTCTTGCTTGCTTTCCTTCTGCTGACAATATTACAGGTCAAGTAGACAAAGCATTAGTTTGGAATTGGCATGAAAATACTTTTTCCCTTAGAGATTTACCTGACCTTGGTTACATTGCTTACGGCACAATTAAAGATGAAACTGCTTTATCAACTTGGGCAACCGCAACTCCCACATGGACTACCGTAGATGGGCGATGGGCATCTAACTGGAACACTGTAGAAAATGTTCTTGTGTTTGCTTCCCCAACTAATACAAAAGTATACAGGGATAGAGTTGGCTTTAAGGCTGATGGAGTTAATATGCGTTCTTACATTGAACGTACAGGTTACACTATGGACGAGCAAAATGCTCCAGACCAATCAAGCGTTAAACATATAAAAGCAGTTTGGCCTAAAGTAACAATAGACAAAAATGAAACAGTTGATGTTTATATTGGAACACAAATGTCTACTGAAGAAGCGGTAAGTTGGGAAGGCCCAATACAATTTAATCCAGACTCTCAATCTAAAATTTCATGTAGGGCTACAGGAAAACTATATGGTATTCGTATTGAATCTGATAGTGACGCAGAGTGGAGACTAGAAGGTTTGGCTTTTGAAGTGCAAAACTCTGGACGAAGAGGTAGCAGGGCTTACTAATGTCTATACCTTCAAAAACTGTTAAGAGTGTAACTTACTATCAGCCCGGATCAATACCAGAAAATCCAGAATACTTGGGTGAGTTTGTTATTAGAGAGTTAAATAAACTGGGTGACATTATATATAACGTGGCCCAACTAAGACTAGAGCAAACTAATGTTGAACCAGAAAAACCTAGAGATGGTGATATAAGATATGCGGATGGTACGAATTGGAACCCCGGTAGCGGTGTTGGTATTTACGCTTACATTGGCACTGCTTGGACAAAACTTTCCTAATGTATATGCAGACTATAAGTCTACATTTCTAATAGAAAGAGATAAGTACAGTACATTAAACTGGCTGTCAGATGAGACAAGCAATCATTGGCGTGACGTAGTTATAGAAAAGTTAAACGCTAACGGTGATACACACGTTGATGTAATGGCTAGAAGTTATGACTCTTCGTTTAAAGAGGTAAGTAGTGTTAATAGAGTTGCTTGGCGTGATCGTCTTACTAGGTTGCGTAATAAAAATCTGGCTCCTGTAATGTGGCTTATATCTGATGACAGTCCACAAGCCTACAAGAAGGGACTACAAAACCAGATAGACTATCAGAACAAAGTAGTAGACGCAGTAGACGATCTAGTCAGCCACTACGTTGTATGCCTTGAATGCGATGAGTATTACTCAGCACAAGAAGTAAACGTACTAATACAAAACCTTAGAAACAAAGGTGTTAATAAACCTATTGGTGTACACCTAACCCCCGGAGTCAAGCCTGAATACTATGCTAAAGCAGACGTTATTTATTTGCAAACTGGTTTTAACCTGAGTGAGTCACAATTCAGAAAAAGTATCGAAGAAGCACTTAGGCTTGGTAAGCCAGTTGTCGTATCTGAGTACCACCTCAACGGAACAAGCGCACTGGCAAAGAGGTATGGAGACATTGCTTGCTCGTACAAGGGAGTTGTGGGAACTGGAAACGGCAGAGGATCAGCAACCTGCGAAACAATGCAGTGGGATCAAGGACAAACAACCAAGTCCGAATGGAAAAGATGGGAAGACTTTGTAAAGAAAAACGATGATGAGTTGTATGTGTTTGCATTAGCACTGGTTACTATTAGTGCGGCTAACTTAATCAACTTACCATTTATGGCTACGTTTAACTACGCTACAGAAAACTATTATGAGTTAATGATGGTTAGACCTATTACAGAAACTATAGATACTGGTGTAACAATTCGGAATGACGGTAAAGTAATGGTCTTTGGTAACTGGAGATTTAAATGAAGGCTACTATTGTAGAGCCAGAAGACGTACCATATATTTGGGATAATGTAGCGCCACTACTTTCTAAAGTAATTCAACATAGCGAAGGTGAACTAGAAACAGATGACTACCTTAGTAATTTAATGTCAGGTAGTATGCAGTTATGGATTGTAACTGAAGATGGAAAAATTATTCTTTCTATGGTTACACAAATAATACAGTTTCCTCAGAAAAAAGTATTAAGAACTATTGCTTTGGCAGGGGAAAAATTTAAAGAAGTACATAGCCAGTTTAGTGATATGCTTGCTTCATATGCTTTAAAAAATGAATGCTCCTCTCTAGAGTTATGGGGCAGAAAAGGATGGAAAAAAATGTTACCAGATTGGAAAGATACATACATTGTATACACTAAAGACTTAAAAGAGAGGATGCACTAATGAGTTCAGGATCACTAGGATTAGGTGGTGGAGATGCTTGGTCAAAAGACCATGACAAAATATTAGCACACGCTAAACAGTTAAAGTATGACAAGGTTCCGGGTGTAACTTTACCATCTGCTGACGCTCCTAAAGATGAATGGATTTCAGCAATGGATAAATTTAACGCTTGGAAAGCGGGAGAGGTAAAAAAAGAAGATGACGGAAAGGCTTGGTGGCAGACTTTTGCTGAAAGCCCTTCTGGTGCTGTAGTTGAATCAACAGGCATACCAGAGTTATCTAGAACAAGTGTATCGGATAACCCAAGACCAAATAACCCTTACTATCCTATGTTGGTTCAGGATTACGAAACCCCTCCATTAGTTGATTACTCTGCCTATATGCCATCTGATAGTCCTTTTGGTTACGAGCAATATCAGCCTTACACAAACCCTAATAATATTCCTGACAACATTTTTTACTATCAGCCACCAGAAATATACGGTGACTCAGAAGCATTTGGTGGAATGGGTTCAGCAGGAGCGCAATACCTAAGACCTGAGTTGCAGATTGCGGCAGGTGGTGGACTAGCAACAAATAGGTCTGATGAGTCTGGTAAAGGTGGCGGTGGATTTCCATCGGGCACACCTGCGGGGGATGCAAGCGACTATATGATTCCCGGAACTAATGTTAGCGCACAATCTTTAATAGACTATGAAGGTGGTGACATGTCAGATTTAATCTATGATGTTGATGGAAACATTTCAAGAAGATATCATATCACACCTGATAGTAGAGCAGATGCTGTAAGAGCGGATTTACAAGCGGCTAGAGATGCGGCTTATATACAAGCGGCAAAACCTATGGCTAATGTTGGCGGTCAAAGAGTAACCCCAATGCAACCTGCTCAAATTGTAGAATTTGCATCTACTGGGCCTGACAGGTTAAGGGATCAGTTAAATGCAGAAATAGCCAAAGTACAACAAAAAATTGCAAAGCAAAGTCCTAAAAGTGTTTCTGCGGGAGGCGGGGGTATAAAACCAAGCGCCTATCAAGTTGCTTTAGAAAGCAGAGGCGGTGGGAATTAAGTGATTAAAATGAGGAATACATTATGAGTTCAGGCGGAGGCGGTCAGCCAGTAACAACATTTTCAAGTTCGGAGTCCTCATCAGGGCCTTGGGAGCCACAGGTTCCTTATATTACTTCTGGGTTTGAACAAGCAAAGAATCTCTACAATCGTGGAGAACCTGCATACTATCCTAAAGAAACACTAGCGGGATTTGACCCTGCACAGACTGTTGGTCAAACAGGAACGCTTGGGTATGCTATGGGGCCAAGGGCTACAGCACAGCAGTCAGCGGCAGAAAACAGACTTATTCAAGGTCTAAGCGGTGATGTAGATACTGCAAGATTTAATCCAGTTATGGACTATCTTGGTAGAGAAATGCAGTCTAATTTGCAGTCTCAAGTTTTGCCCGGAATTAGACAGCAGATGGTTCAGTATCAACCCGGAGGTAGCAGTAGAGGTGATTTAGTACAGCGCAAAGCAATTGAAACTGCAAACCAACAAATGCTAGATAAAGCCTCACAGTTAACTTATAGTGCTTATTCTGATGCACAAGACAGAGCGCAAGATTACGCAGGTCTTTATCCATCAATCATGCAAGCACCGCTTGGAATGTATCAGGCTATTGGTGACGTTGGAGCGCAACGTAGGGCTATGACACAAGAGGCTATGAACAGGGATCAGGCTAGATATTCTTATGAAGCCGCCGCTCCACAGAGAGCCTTACAGAACTATATGTCTATGATTACAGGCAACTATGGTGGAACCAGTTCTAGTGGTGGAAGTTCAACTGGCCCCGCACCAAATAGACCTAATGAATTGTTACCAGTTATAGGTAATATTGCGGCGGCGGCTATTATGTCTGATATTCATATTAAAGAAAACATAGTACCTGAAGGAACCACATGGAAAGGGTTAAGTGTTTATAACTATAACTACATTGGTGATGACAGACCACGACGAGGTGTAATGGCTCAACAGGTAGAGACTATGTACCCAGATGCTGTTATTACTATTGACGGTGTTAAGCACGTTAAATATGGAGAGATATAAATGATGTTTGAACCACGTTTATTAAGCCAATACACTCCAAGCACTCCAACAACGCCATTCGTTTCTAAATTGCCGCAACCTAGTTCCCCTCCTTCTTTTGGAGGTAGAGGGTATACTATTCCTTACACAGCAAGCCCAGACGCTTCTATTGACTATACTAACGACCCTTATAAACCGTTAGATATAGACAGGGAATTTATGGCGGCAGTAGCACAGCAACTAGGTCAAATAGGTCAAGGTCGTAGTGGTGGCGGTAGACGAGGTGGTGGCGGAGGTGGTGGTAGAGCAGGAAAGTTTGGAGCCTCTGGCATTAAACCTGCACAACCAGTTAAAGCGGGAATGGATGTTGCAGATACTGCTCCCAATCCTGCATTTTATTTAAATTTGCCTAGAGAGCAAAAGTATAGATACAGTGGGGTTTCTTAATGGACTTTAGAGAACTAGGAATACTTCGTCTTCTTGAGCAAGACAGGGAAAGATTTGAAGGAATACCCCCTGAAAACCGATATGATCCACCTATTCAGTCTCCGCTTATGCCTGTTAACGAATGGGATAACATGGTTAACCAACAGATTGAAGCAGGATTAGAAAGAACAACACCAATGCTAGAAGGTGCCATGCCTTTTGGTGTAGGCTCTGTAGCAGGGCCAGTTGTTAGGGGTGGAAGAAGTTTAATTGCCAAGGCTTATGACGCTTTAAAAGGAAACAGAAATGTAGCAGGTGATCCAGTAGAATCATTTGGTACAGTTGTTGGTAGAAAGTTTGTAAACCCTGCTTATAGCGGTGCGGCTCGAAAAGGACAAATGATATTTGGTCGCGATGAAGCAGGTCGAACTATTTCAAGAGTGGCTCAAAAAGCAGGTGAAGGCGCTTATGGAAAAACGCCAACAGATTTATCTAAAAGAATAGCCGCAGTAGGTGCAGGTATTGGCACAGCAGAATTGTTTGACGATCCTAGTGACACGCTTTTATCACGAGATGATCCTAGAATAAGGGATGAAATACAAAGGCAATCAGCACTTGAAGAAAGAGGAAGGATTCCTTCTTTATTAGAGGTTGTGCTTCCAACAGAAGAAGAACAAGCAATACAAAACTTAGTTTCTCAACAACCAACCACTGTTGTTGAGGCTGAAGCAATTGAGCCAACTGTTGCTGACACTGTAACAACTGACCCTAATGCAGAAAATATTTCTCCAGAAGTAATAGAATTAGTTAACAATGCTCCATTAACTTCAGTAAAAGATAGCGAAAATAATCTACGATCAATGAGTCCAGAAGAGACAAGTGTTTTGTACTCTAAGTATGGCCCTTACGCTCGTAACTCTAAAAAAAGAAAAGAAGATCATTTAAATAAATTAAACAAAATATATAGAAATGCTATGATACTTGAGGCGATTGCCCAACTTACTGGCGGCAAGTCTATGTCTGGTTATTATATTAAAATGGCTACTTTAAAAATGGATGCCGCTGAAAAGTTTGATGAAGAAGCAAGGATGCAAGGTATTTGGAATGAAACATTCTTTGATAATAAAGGAAAATTTAGGCAGGGTATGTCTTGGCAAGACATATATGAAACAGCAATTCAAAGAGGTGCATCACCTCAAGAAGCAAAAGAAATTGCTGATACGTCTGGATTACCTCAGACAGTAAAAAGAACTGGAACTCAAATAAGCCAAACTAATCAAATGAAAATTTTTGGACACGCAGAAGACTTGGGTTTAAGCGCACAACAAATAGCCGAAGTAGGAGAAATTATAAACTTAAAAGGTGCCGCAAAAGAACTATATAATCGGTATCCAGAATTAGTAAGAAAAATTAGAGAAGATAAAACTATGAATCAAAGTGATTTTTTTTCTGAGTTATTGGGTAGTTTAAATCAAGGATCAAATCCTCAAGAAAGCAACAGAGTAGACGGCACTTTAAGGCAAACTCAATAAAATGAAATTTGAATTTACATTTGAAGGAAGAGACTGGCCTATTGATGTTGATGAATCTGTTTTAGCATTGCCTATTGATGAGCGTAATGAAACATTAAGAAATCAAATTCGTCAAAGCAGAGAGTATGAATCCTTTAGAGGTCAGGGGCTAGGTGCGCCTTTAAAATCTGCTATGACAGATGCTGTTAGACCTTTTTCTAGAGTTCCTGAAATCTATCAGCAAGAGGTAGAAGCAGGTCAAGAACTAATGTCAAGAGGTGCCGAACAATTTTCTGAAGGAGATGTTTTTAGTGGGGCGGGAAACTTTGCTCTTGGTGGATTAAGGTATGTAATGTCTCCAATAGAAGCGTCAGCAAGAGGTATTGTAGGTGAGCCTCTTGGGGATGTGTCAGAAGATGTTGCGTTAGGTCTTGGTGCTGAGCAAGGAACAGCAGAGTCTATAGGTCAGTTTACTGAAGATTTTGCTACGCTTGCACCACAAGTGTTTACTCCGGGGTCAGTATTAAAGGCCGCTGAACTAGCAACCCAACCTGTTCTTAGATTAGATCAAGCAAAAAATATAGGTCAAGCACAGTTAGGTGCAACTGGTAGACAGTTTGAAGGTGCGGCAGGTTATTTAACTGGCGCAAGAAATCAAACGCCTATGGAGTTTGTAAGCGATGCAAAAAAATTAGAAGATAGAAAAGCGGCTGTTGCAGCAAGCAATCCTTTGGCTCGTGAGGCAGAACCTGTAGCAAGAAGAGACACTACCAGACCTATTGAAACAGATACAACTACAAAAGGTTCAGTAGAAAGAATGTCCTTGGCCACTGTTAACGAACTTGTTACAGACCCCGGACTTATTCAGCGCATACAAACTGCTAAAAATAATTACCCAGATGATCCTCAAAGAATCTTTAGGGAAGTAGGCGATGCTTTAAGGGATGATTTTCTTAATGGTGATTTACCTATAGAATCATTACCAAGAATAATGAAAGACTTAGGATACAAGAAAGACTCTGATGTAATAAAGTTATTTGAAACAACCGCTTCTGAGTCTGGTAAAAATCTTAATCAACTATCTCAACTTGCAAAACAGTTGGGCAAAAGTAAAAAATTACCTAGAGAAATTAGGGATCAACTTATTCTTAATGCCGAACAACTTGGAAAAGGAAACACTAAGAATGTTTCTAAATTTCTAAACGGCCTTAGAGCGGCAGAAAACTTTAGAAGGGCAATGCTTGTTTCTCAACTGGGAACAGCCGTTAGAAACACAATGTCTTCTGTTGGGCGTTTAGGTCTATCTACTATTGATGATGTTATTCAAGCAGGTTTAGGTAGAAGAGGTGAGGGTACATTAAAGGATGCTTGGGATTCTGTAGCATCTGACTTTAATGCGTTGCCTGTTGTAAGAGGCGCAACAGGTTACAAAGAAATTGTTGATGATATTCTTGAAAATAATCCAGTTGTAAAAAATAAATTATACGGAAGATCAATTCAAGAAGTTAGGGGCGCAGGTAGTATTGCAAAACTAGCAAACACTTTTAACATTCTGCAAGAAAAGTTTTTTAGAAACATGGCGTTTCAATCCAGACTTGAGAAAGATTTAAAAAGTTATGGCGTTGGAATGAACGACATAGTAAATGGAAAAATAAAAACAAAAGATGGACTGGCAGATATTCCCGCTAAACTTTTAGATGATGCTATAGAACACGCTTTGCAAATGACCTTTGCATCTAATGGCGGTAAACTAGCGAAGTCAATAGTAGATGGTTTTGAAAAGATTCCTTTCTTGTATCAGATAAATCCATTCCCAAGATTTGCGTTTGCTAACGTACTTCCGTTTCTAAGAGACTTCTCACCTTATGGTTTTGCAAAAGCATTTTCTCCAAACACTTTAGCAAAACTTACGAAGGGTGATTCGGAAGAGTTTACCAATTCAATGTCAAAAGCAATGCTTGGAACTGCTATGTTTGGAACCGCTATGGAAATTAGAAACAGCGATATGGCGGGTGAGAAATGGTATGAAGTAGTTGTTAATGGCAAGACTTATGATGCCAGACCTTTTGCTCCTTTTTCTTTTTATTTGCTTGCGGCTGAATCAATGAATCCAGATAACAATTTAAAACCTTTAGATTATTCTGAAGCGGCAATAGGTATTAATAGAATTTCAGGAACTGGTTTAGCTTTGGTTGATTACTTAAGATCAGATGGCAAAACAAGCGGCAAACAAATAGCAAAATATTTAGGTGATTATTTATCTGGATTAACTGTTCCTATAAAACAGTTTAAAGATTTCCTGCCAGAAGAAATGGGTGGCGATCAAATGATAAGGGATGTAAAAAGTAATGATCCCTTTGACGCTATTGTTAACCCTACAATAAGAAACATTCCCGGGCTATCCAAAGAACTACCAGTTGCAAGATCATCAACTCAAGAAGGCCCGCTTCAACAAGAAGAAGGATTCTTTGGGTTAAGCGGTGGTTTAAGTTCGCAGTTGTTTGGTGTTAGGGGGAGAACTAAAGAAATAGTACAAAAAGAAGTTGATAGATTAGGACTTGATTACGGAACTTTTGCCCCAAGAACAGGAGTGCCAGAAGCAAACAGATATGTTTCAGGAATCGTTGGTGACAACTCTTGGATTATAGGCGCCCTTATTGATGGGGCGTACAAAGATGTTCCAATGGGAAATTTAATTAAACGATTTGGAAGGTACAAGGGGTTTGAAGAATTTGGGTTTGATGTAAATAAACCTTACTCAAAACTTACTAAAGCACAACAGAAAATGGCTTTGGGAGATTTGTTTTCAATGTTAAAAAAAGATGCTATGAATAAAATGAAAAGAGACAATCCAAGTTTATATAAAATATATAGAGAGCAGGGCATTCCACAGGTAGAAAGTGATGTAATGACGGAAGCCGCAAAAATTATAAGATCAAATATATGAACCATATTAAATATTTATTAGCAACTATAGCAGCATTTACTTTTGTTATGCTTATTATTATGGCTCCTGTATTAGTTAAGGCTCAAGATCAAATGCCTGAAGGTATGTACGAAAAACAAATCAAAATGAGCCTTGGCTGTACCGAAGGATTCATTGCTATGGTAGATATACTTCACGATAACTATCAAGAAGTGCCTGTAGTTATGAGCCATTTAGATATGAACACAACTTTTGTTTTGTTTGTTAACGAAAAAAAAACTACATCTACATTAGTTATCACTAAGAACTTAAAGGATAAAGAAGAGGCTTGCATTATATGGGCAGGACAATCTAATGGTACATCTTTAAGTATTAATCCTAACCCTGTATTTCCAGTGGAGGCATAATGACAATACCGCCATACTTAATTAGTGCCATTATATTTTTGATAGCCCAAACAACTACCGCTGTGTGGTGGGCCAGTAGTATATCAAGCGATGTTGATATGCTTAAACGTGACAGGGACGACATGGCTATGATTATAGATAACTTAGATGTTTTATCTTATAGATTAGAAACGCTAGAGAAAATGTTACAACGAGTGCTAGGCCCAGAGGATAGATAATGGCAGAAAGAAAACAAAAGCCAATACCTAAAACTACTACAGGAAAAAAACCTAACTTTAGAAAAACTAAAGCAGGAGCAGGAATGACAAAAGCGGGAGTAGCCGCTCATCGTAGGGCAAACCCCGGATCAAAACTACAGACAGCCGTAACAGGAAACCCAAAGAAAGGTTCTAAAGATGCTAAAAGAAGAAAGTCTTATTGCGCTAGGTCAGCAGGGCAATTAAAAAGATCAAGTGCAAAGACTCGTAACGATCCTAACTCACGAATACGTCAGGCCAGACGAAGGTGGAAATGCTAATGGCAAAAGGAGCATCACATTATTTTAGGGATGGCACTGAACACAAAGGTGCCTATCATAAAATGCCTAATGGAAAACTTCATTCAGGTAAAACTCATGGTAAGACTTCAAAGCCTTTGGTTCATTTTAAAGACTTGTCAAAAACTGCACAGAAAAAAGCAAGGAGCAAATAATGAAAATGAAAAAATCCAACAAGATGCCAGAAAAATACCTTAAACCTAAAGCATCTACGCCTAAGAAAAAACCTGTTCTTAAGAAAAGCAAGAAGTCAATAAGAGACATGAGACCTAAAGGATCAGCGCCTCCAAAAAGACGAAGAGCGCCTTCATACTAATGGCAAAAAAAAGTAAAGGCTTGTACGCTAACATCCATGCTAAAAGAAAGCGTGGTGAGCCAATGAGAAAGAAAGGTGCTAAAGGCGCGCCTACTGATAAAGCATTTAGGCAAGCAAAAAAAACGGCTAAGAAAAAATGAAACACTTAAAGGAAAACAATGAAACGTATCTGCAACACTTACGAAAGGCAATGTCTATATCTGGCCTTATGTTGGTTGGGAGCGTTGGTGCTTTCGCTCACAGCATTGCACCATTTATGGCGGTAAACACAGCCACTAAAGTATGCAGTAAGGTTAGAGATAAACTAGAACATAGGAGGTGTGTATGTGGAAAAACGTAATAAAGACTTGGAACGCATTAGACAGTCGAATCAAAATAGTAATCGTAATCGTGGCAGGATTGGCTATCTTGTCCGCAATCTTTGGATCGCCATCGCCATCAGTGCCAGTACAATAGGTTGTCAGAGTCTAAAGGAATCGACAGTAGTAGCAACAGGGTCAGCAATAGGTGCGGGTGTTGGGACTGCGATCTCTGGAGGTGTGGGTGCGCCGATACTGGGAGCCATGACGGGTGCCTTTGTGACCGATGTAGCGACGGAGGTTTTGACAACAGGCCAAGAGACTCAGACTATTATCAAGGCGCCTGATAACTTTTTTACTTTGCTTCATAAGTTAGTAGAGATAGGTGGATGGGCATTAGTATTAGTGTTTGTAATTCCAATGATCTGGGGATGGTTAATCCCAAGTCCTACAAAATTAAACAGAGATAAATAAATGAAATGGTTGTTAGGATGTGCATTAAGTCTTGCTGTACTAGCCTCTACTGTGGTGTATTCTGATTTTAAAACTACATTCCTAATAGAGAGAAACAAGTATAGCACATTAGACTGGTTGTCAGATGAAAGCAGTAATCACTGGCGTGATATAGTTATAGAGAAGTTAAATTCTAATGGCGACACACACGCTGATGTGATGGCTAGAAGTTACGACTCTTCGTTTAAAGAGGTAAGCAGTGTTAATAGAGTTGCTTGGCGTGATCGTCTTAATAAGTTGCGTAATAAGAATCTGGCTCCTGTAATGTGGTTGATCTCTGATGACAGTCCTCAAGCCTATAGGCAGGGACTACAGAATCAGATAGACTATCAGAACCAAGTAGTAGACGCAGTAGATGATCTAGTCAGTCATTATGTTGTATGCCTTGAGTGCGATGAGTATTACTCAGCACAAGAGGTAAGCGTTCTTATACAGAACCTTAGAAAGAAAGGCGTTAACAAACCTATTGGAGTTCACCTTACACCGGGAGTCAAACCTGAATACTACAAAGACGCTGACGTTATATACCTCCAGACTGGATTCAATTTAAGTGAGCAAGAATTCAGAAACAGAATCGAAGAATCACTTAGGCTTGGTAAGCCAGTTGTCGTATCTGAGTACAACCTCAACGGAACGAGCGCATTGGCTAAAAAATATGGAGACATTGCTTGCTCGTACAAGGGAGTTGTGGGAACTGGAAACGGTAGAGGATCAGCAACTTGCGAAACAATGCAGTGGGATCAAGGACAAACAACCAAGTCAGAATGGGAAAGATGGGAAGACTTTGTAAAGAAAAACGATGATGAGTTATATGTATTTGCATTAGCACTGGTTACTATTAGTGCGGCTAACCTAGTTAATCTTCCTTTCATGGCTACGTTTAACTACGCTTCCGAAAACTACTATGAGTTAATGTTGCTTAGACCTGTTACTGAAACTATAGATGCAGGTGTTACAATCAGAGATGATGGTAAAGTCATGGCGTTTGGTAACTGGAGATTCAAGTAATGGATATAGTTCGTATTGAATGGAAAGATATTATTCAGACAAGCGGGTGGGAAAGTAAAGATGAAGTAGAATGTCCTACTATAAAATCTATTGGTTGGTTAGTAGAGTCAAACAGCGACACCGTAAAAATCTGTAACACATTAGCGCGTGAAGACTTCAGTGCTGATAAAGGTTTAAAAGAATACGGTATCACTGCCTTCCCTAAAGGTTGCATAGTTAAAATAGAATACTTATCTTACGAAGTCCTTAATGTAATTGACTAAAGTCATGCCTGTTTTGTCTTGGAAAGCAACAGCCCAGTTATAACTTTGACCGGGTACTTTCTTTCCTTTTCTTTCCCAACAGTGCTTGGCAAACATCCTTATCTTTCTAGCCTCCCAGTCTTTCTCTAACGCCACGGCATCTTCATCCGGGTAGCACACGTTAGTCCAAGTGGTAAACCTTTCTGCTTGCTTGATTTTGCCGTAGGCACTTTTTTCTTTTATTGATTTATCTTGTTTAGGCTTCTGCCATTTAGCCATTTCTAATGCTCCGTTGTGTGATAGCACGAATGCTGTTGTAGTATCCCTCACCATCTAAACCTTCAAGCATAATAAGTCCTCTCCACCATTGGTATTCAGTATCCTTGCACCAAGTTTCACGGTACTCTGGATGAGAATAACAACCCGCCGACAATCCAAATATCTTCTGACCGTCAGGTCGTGTCTGCTCTGAATGATTATATAGATGAGAATGCCCTTGCACAGCGGAGCAGTGTAACTTAGACACCAATGCGTGTCCTATATGCACTGAACTAATCGGCCTACCTCCCACACCAGATGTAAAGTAATGACTAAAGGTTATACCTTTGATCGTAACACTCTTCTTAAACGGTGTAACATTCCAACCAAACTTCTCATACTGTAAGTCCTGTAAACCTATAGCACCATCTAGTTCAGGTGTAGAGTTAACTGCTCTGTCTATCCTGTCCTCATGATTACCTAGTGTCATATGGAACTTAGGCTTGTATCCTCGTGCCTTTCTAATAGGTGCAAACATCTTCTCTTGAGCGTCTATCACAGCCTCAATATCTTTCTTGTATCTCTTACCTTCAAATCCTTTAGTGCCTTTATCGTACATAGATAGGCTTGGCATATCTGCCATGTCACCAATACAGACTACAATGTCTGGTCTACTTCTTACAATAAATCTACCTAAGTCTGTAAACCTTTTGTTGTCATAGTCTGGGTGAGCATGAGGATCACCTATTACCAGTAAGTTCACGTTGTTCTGCCTCCTTAATAATTGCTTCATCTCTTTCTTGTATTGTACTGAATGGGCCTTTAGAACTTAGATAAGTTTGCCTACTGTTTGCCAACATATAATAGTAAGCATCTCCTACCTTGTATCTTTCTACCCTAAAGTCAGTGCCTTCTACCCTGCCTGTTCCTACATTTCCCCAAACAATCTTCAAGTGTCCGGCCCTCTTGACTCTGGACTATAGTTATATATCTTAGCAGTAGGTAGTTCTTCTGCGAACCCATCTTTAATCTTGTTCCATAACTGTTCTTCCCATATATTCCTAGAGTCTCTTTTCATTTCATCAATAACTTGCAGCGCAATCTCTGATTCTACAAGATCATTGTTCCTTACTATGTTCATCACCCAAGCAAGAGCCTGAGTATGAGTTACTAATAGACTTAATAAATCTTCTTGGTCATCATACAACATCGCTCTCCTTAATCCTGATTGAACTCCATTGCCTCAATTCCATGCACTTAATAAAAGTTTTAAAGTGATCCTTTGGTTCAAATACTTTCTGCTGAAATAGCCCGGTCTCTTTATCTAACCTTAGTATTATCCCCAAAGGCCACTGCCTTAACCCATCAATCCTCCTTATTGCTTGAGCATATGCTGATATCTGTAGGTGGTATGGCTTGTAGATTTTCTTGGACGTTTTGAAATCTATTACACAAACACGACCGTTAATCTTAGCCACTGCATCTACTGTACCTGCATACTTATGTTTATCACAGTAAATCTTACGCTCTGCATCAATCCACTCTGGCTTGTACTCTTCTGTCCACCCAAGGAATGCTTTAACTGGTTTAAATATATGATGACTCTCGTTTAGATCAGTACACTTACGCAAGAAAGACGGCAAATGACTATAGTTTATATAGTCTTCTATCCACTGATGGGTATCATTACCTATCTCTAAAGCCTCATCAATCACACGATGATACTCTTCTCCTCCTACATTTAAAGCCCAGTCAGTCAGGTTCTTAGGAAAGCAAGCATCAATAATCCTAGTAACTGAAGGGACTTTAACATCATCTACCTTATATGAGTGAGCCTTATCATCATAGTCAAGGCTGTACTCCTTACCATTCTTGTACGTTATAAACATATGTAGCCCTCAGAGCGTGTGTAAGGGCGGTGACGAGGCGTTAAGCCTCGACCCTACCCAACCATACCAGTCTACCAAGGTATGTCATCTGCATTACTTTTATGAACTTGAGATGCTTTAGTATGTGCGGCTTCACTTCTCATCTGAGCATCAGGCATAACCTTAAACTTTAGTTTGCGATACAACTTACCACCTTTGGAAACATTGTCATACATATTTATATAGTACATCTTGCCTTCAATCATACCTTTACCAGACCATGGAGCCATCCAGTCTTCGGTTAACTTCTCTTTTTCTACCTCAAAACAAACACCATCCATATCTTTTTGTTCGTAATCGCTCATTATTTTCTCCTGTTAGCACTTACGGTTCGCCAAATATCTACTTCTCTCTGCCAAGATTCTCTCTTTGCGTTTAGAATCTCGTATTCTACCATAGAATCACTAAGTTTATTCACAAAATCTTTATAATCTTGTGACGCATATGCCATTGCATCTCTCTCTGCTACTGTACCAGATGTATTTAAGAAAGCCTTTGCCTTTATAAGTTTGGTAATATGCGGAGCCATCTTAACATATGATGCTACCCTACCGTACTCATCATCACTATCAGACAAAGCATTGTGAGCCGCCTCTGCTCTTTCATCATCTGTAATCATTTGAATGTAAACCTCCGTTGTCTAAATGCTTCTTTCAATGTACTAAATATATACACCAGTTGCTCTGAATCTATGTCACCTTCGTGTACTTCTACATGACAAGTATAACATAAAGGCATAGTCAACCAGTCATCTACTTTCACAGCCATACCTCCTCCTCTAATGTGACTAGGTAACAACTTAGTCTTTAGATGATGGGCGACCACAGTACCATCTTCTGCGCCACAGTTAGCACAAGGTAGTGTAGCCACCCAGTCAGTATACTTCTTAACCTTCCATCTAATATCTTTCTCAATCATATACCGCAAACACCAGACAAGCATTGCTCTTCACTGTTATCCTCGTAGATTACACCACGTTTAGCATGAGCCTCTTCATAAGGTACTGATGTTATAGGTTGCCCACCTCTAGCCATGTCAGGATAGAATGTTAATCCTCTTAATCCCGGCCCATACTTTTTAATTAGATTAGCAAAGCCAACAATCTTATCTTCATTGTTAAGTTCACTACCCCAAGCAGGAAGGTTTAACGTGGAACTAATAGCATGGTCTACATACTTCTGTAACTCATACTGAAACTTTAGTCTACGTTCTGGGTCAGCGGCAAGGTCAACAGCAGACTCAATCTTATTAGGATCAATGCCTGAATCTACTAACGCTTGTGCTGTACCGTCAACGACAAACTGATGTTTCCATTTGGTTCCGTCTGACAGATACCTTCGGCGGTATGCCACGGCGTAGATAGGCTCCACTCCAGAGGTAGTTCCTGCGAGGATACTGATGGTTCCTGTAGGCGCAATTGCTCTATATCCTTTAGGAGGTTGTAACAAAAATCTATCGCAATGTTCGTCTGCTGATTCTTTACTCTGTGTTTCATATACTTTCATCCACTTCTTAAGTTCGTCTACCATCTCATACTTGTATCCACGTTGCAGTAACCACTCGTGCATACCCATAAGACCTAAACCTATACGACTGTTAGCCTGTCTTACTTTATAAACTTTCTCATAAGGTAAGTGCGCCCTCATCAATCCGCATACTAGAAATTTAGAGCCGAGCGAAACGACATCTTTAAATTCCTCAATGCTTTCGATATTAGCAAGGTTAACACTGCCCAGATTACATACATCCGAATCATCTTCACTTGTAATTTCTGTACAAGCGTTCCGTAAAGTTTCATTTTGTTTATCTCCAAAGTTAAATGAGAAGCCCGGCTCACCTGTCATCATTGCCTGTCTAACATTCTCCATAAACACATCATTGATCGGGTCTTTTAACCAAGCATCATCATAGTTTAAGGACACGTTCATCATATCTAATGGAGCAGGAAAGTTAAAGTCAGCCTTCTTTAGTTCGGCAATATTAGTATCACCTACATTAATATCATGCCAGTTCTTAGCGTGTAACAACTTCCATACATCTTCGTGTTGCCAATTCATACTACCATACAAGGCAGACCTACGGCTACCACCCTGCATTACATTCCTACCTACCTCATTCAGTGTATATAGCAAAGGGATAGGGCCAGATGCAACGCCTCCAGTTCTTTTCAACTGTCTGCCAGACGGTCTAGCCCTAGAAATATCCACACCAATACCACCACCAGTCATCAAGCAAGTCATTGCACGTTCAGTAACACCTGCCCATTCTTCCCTGCTATCTTCTTCAAGCCTCAATAGATAACAGTTGTTATAGAATCTTGCCTCTCTACCTGCATACCACAGGTATCTACCTCCCGGCATAAACTTAAACTCTGATATATATTTTGTCAGTCTATCCCTATCTTTCTTTTCCATAAGGATATTCTTAGTACCATTCAGGTCACCACATACAGAGTTAACCACTGAGTGTGCCTTGTCATCCCATGTTTCATAAGGATTACTGGCATATTTTTGTTTGAAGATTGTCTCTCCTAATTCTGTTTTAAACGCCACTATTTTTCTTCTCCATTAATTCATCGAAACCCTCTGGGGTTGCCCAAGAAGCAGGTTTCTTATCACGATCAAAAGCATTCGGATGATACAAGTACCTACCTATACCAAATAATACAGCCGCTCTCTTAAGCGCGTCACTGATACCACCCTTTGCACCTTCTATATTAGAATCATCAGCACCATCACACTTGGTAATCCACTGGTCTTCTATGTAAACAGACAACGAACATATCATACGATCACCAACCCAACTGTACTGAGTCTGCCAGTAACCAACACCGACAACCTCATCAAGCCTATCCATTACATCTCTAGCAGTAATGTATGCTAACTCATTACCGCCTCCTCCTTTTCTCCATCTAACTTTATTAATAGGGTAGGGTCTTTTAAAATCCATCTCTAGTTTATTCATCATCTGATTCCTGTTCTTCTTTAATCTCTTTAATGACTTCCCAATAAGCCTCTTCCCAACTATCCCATATCTTTTCCATCAGTTTGAATGGTGCTAGTGCGTGTATCCATACCTTGTTCATCAGTAATTTCCTTAAAGTCTTTGATCTTTAGTATAACATAACTGTCTTCATACTTCATTTGTTTTTCATGCAAGACTACTATCGGTACTCTATGCTCTGCCTCTATAACTGCTTGACCCATAGCATCATGTATCCAATCAGGTAACTTCTTCCTGTGCTTTACCTCGATACTCCACTTGTCATGTTCAACATCTCGACGAGACTCACCATTACAACCTGTTCGCACACCACCCAGGATACTAGCGATGGTGCGCTCACAGTGCTTCCAAGTTGTCAAGCGGCTAATGCCCGGCGACGAGCATGATTGTGTGCTTGTACTTTCTTAGTACTCCAACGGCAGTTATCAGGGCCGTAATCATCGTCAACATCTATACGATCTATAAAGGTATCGACAAACCTTTCACCCATATCTTTCAAGAACGTAGAGAAGTCATGCCACTCTGGATCAACCGCAATACCACGGCCTCCAAAGTTATGATAGCCTTGTTGATTACGATTATAACAACGCTCCATCATCTTGCGCCATGAGTTATAGGTAGGTGTACGTTTGTTTTTTGTATGACCATGGATCATTTGAACAATCTCCTGTGTTGATTTTGTTTTGAAAATGCTTTACATCTATCACCCCAATCTCCGATGGATTCACCTTCTTTCCTCCAGAGATTAAGTCCTTTTAATCTAGCCTTATGTATGTCTCTGAAAGGTATGTACTCACCTTCCATAAACTGTGTACTAAACCTAGAAGCCCAACATCTATCACATATTATCATCGGTTGAGCATGAGTCGCTACCTTTGCGTTGCAATCTTGGCATGACGCCATCTAATATCTCCCTCTTTTGCATTGCCATTTCATCTTTCCACTCCTCTATTGTTTGCTTGGCATTAACTTTATACTCTGAATTAACTGGCCTTATGAGAGTCACTGGTTTCTTTTCTACCTTACGAAAGTAATGGTTAATAGGCTCACCAACATCCTCACTTAGTGTGAGTCCTGTTGCGCCGCTGTATCCTAATCCTCCTTTCCTTCTAGTATATTCATCAGCAACCGCTTGATCTAATGCCTTGCTAACTATCTCTATAGATACCTCAGTCTGATGAGGCACCTGTCTTTCTGGGCCTGATACTGATTGAAGGTAGAAGTATACATTAAACAATCTCTTTCTAGCGTTCTCAAGGTCATCGTTATTAATATATTTTAATTCATTAATTCTTTCTATATAACCAAGACATCTATTTTTATATACCTCAATAGGCACACTATCTGATCTCATCTGATCGTACTGTACCTTCTTCATAAGCATCAATCCCTTCTTAACTAACCTGTCTAATAAGAAATTGGTCGTCATCTATATTACCTTTAACTCCTATGTTGTTGATATTACACTTGATTATATCACACAAAAATAGGTTTGTCAATAGGTAATGCATAAATATATTTCTTTTTATTATCAATACTTTACACCTTAAAGGTATATAAGTAGAGGAAAATTTCGATGGACTCCAATTATAAATCAGACACCAAGGATAAAGCCCGGCTTAAACGTCAGCGTAACCTTGTTGCCAAGTACAATAAGTACAAGCCTAAAGCCCTTAAGAAGAAGACAGTGTACAGTAGGCAAGACAATAAACAAATCCCTAATGAGTAGCATTCTTATCTTCTGTTAGATACTGGAATGCTTTGTTTGCTTCAGCCGCCGCACTAAAGATATAACTCTTATCATTCTTTAAAGAGGTCAGCCAAGACTTAATATACTGAGTGTGTTGCAATTGCTCAAGCGGAATACCTATGTAGGAACAAGTCATTGCCGCTCCTAGTTCAGCAACTAACTCTTCGTAAGCGTAAGCATCCTCATACTTAGCACCCTTCTTACGGTCAAGCCTATGCTTTGCACCAGTAGCATGGATACCTTCATGCGCTTTGGTTGACTCACGTTCAGCATCAGATGTAAACGCTGAGTCTTGTGGCAGTGCTATCGCATCATCAGATGGACGATAGAACGCTCTGTCACCACCGA
>WLWG01001466.1_pt1 | contig 21217 bp, 24 predicted proteins | sample 6712871 | NCBI WGS metagenome assembly WLWG01 (sample SAMN12718693, study PRJNA515312) | sponge metagenome | isolation source: marine sponge | host: Mycale hentscheli | place: New Zealand: South Island, Marlborough, Capsize Point | collected 2003-05-01
AAGCTACATTAACATTCACCTAAAAGATTGTAGTGCTATCCAAGTGCTGAATGAATTGGAAACAAATAGACAAGATGGCTATCACTACCTATGTGCTATGATATCTGTTGAGACCTTGGATGTTGATGGTATGTCGATGTCCGAAATCTGCTACAAGTGGAACGAGGAAGGCGAATTGATGTCGGTGGATGGGGTGGAGCAAAAGTACAAGAGTGTATGGAGGGATGACCTTAACCGACACATCGAAGTCTATGACAAGAGTGTAGTACTTGCTAGTAATTACAATGACTACAAGATTAATCCGTCAGACATTAAGACGATTGTCATTGCTTATGATGATTGGGCTGATGATGAAAAACCAATTGCGGTATACCAATACTAGCCCAAAGGGTGGGTGTCCTTAAGGACACCTTCCGTCTATGGATGTGTGTCCATACTGATGAGACCGAAAGGTCGAAACGGATTTTTGAATTTTAATTTTTAACTATGACTTTTATTCAATCTATTTTTCGATACGTTCTTGGAGCGTGTATTGTGATGGCTTTGTACTGCGCGTATAACATCCATCGAGTTGACGTGCCATGTTCAAGTGATGATATGTGGACTTACGGATTCTTCCAACTGCTATTCTCAGTTGGTGCAATGGCTTCGTATCTAATCGCTACGCACGAGGACTAATGGAGGCAATACAGACATACACAATCTACGTGAATGGTGTTCGAGTGGGTTACGAGTTAGCCCATTCGAAGTACCATGCAATTGACAAGGCTTACCAATCTTTAAACTGCGAGGTTGATAGGCAGAATTTTAAGGCAGTCAAAAATTAAATTATCATGAACACCATATCAATTTTAGAGAAAGCAATACTAACACTAGAGAACACCATCGTAGTGTTGGAACACCAACAAACTGAGTTAATAGATAGCTATGATGGGTGCCTTTTCGAATACTATAGCGAGGACATCAAGCCCGTCTTTATTATAGAGAATCTCATTAGCAATGCACGTAAATCAATTGAACGTGCGAGAGCAGACCTTGCTCAACTAGAACAATAAAATTATTCTTTAACCGATGGTGGTGTCCTTGAGGACACCATCATCACAAACATCAAGCAAATGAAACGACACATTATCATTCACAATAACCGACATCACTACAAGGTGGCTGATGTTGACGGCAACAATCATCTCATTCCTTTTTGGGGTGACAACGGATACCATCAATGGTTGCTAAACTACAAGCCAACAGATGACGAGGTCAAGTTGGGTGTGATGGAGCGGAATGATGTATGCTTCAAAAAATTCTTGAATGAAGTACATCACATAACTGATTGACTATCAACGATTTAAAAATAAATTTGGATAAGTCGAATTAATGTCTTATCTTTGTCTAAACAATTAAACAATTATTAACATGAAGTATTTAATCAAACATCGAGCGTTCTTATATCTTATCATCTTAACTCTGCTAGTCGGAGCGGTCAACACATCATGTGCTGTTCATCCAAGTTGCAGAAACAATCCTGCTCTACGATAATCTATTCACTAACCGATGGCGGTGTCCTTGAGGACACTGCCATCACAAACATCAAACATTATGCAAGTAATAAACACTAAGACGGGCGAGGATATAACTCGCGATTACCTTGCCTTACTTGAGGGCAAGATGACTAAACAACAATTCGAAAAAAAATATAATCTAAAATCATGAAACAATTTACAACAGAACAATTGAGAAACGAGTTAGCCAATCGTGGTTTTCAAACAGCAAACCTTTGGCACATTGATGATGTCTTACAAAACTACGAGTGCTGTGATGAGGATGCAATGGATGTCATCCGCAGAGCATTGAACAATGAGTATGCAATGGAGGTCATCTTCGGTGTCATCGACGAGGTGTGTAGTCAAGAAGGAATTAACAAGAAAAAATAAAATCATTATGCTAAACATTTATTACATCAAACGAAATCAACGAGAGTACGTTGGACAATTGAACGACGGCATCTTCATGACAATGAAGAAGTCGTTAGAACAGAAAGCCATCATGCTAGGATGGGACAAAGTAATCGCAGAGCCATGCGCAATGGATGCAATCACCGACGAGCAGTTGGATACCTACGTTGCTCACATCATAGATGATGTTTGGGTGTCGATGTTACAATTCATTCCTAAGTTGGCACGTATGTCAAAGCAAGAAATCGCAGATGATATTCACGAGGTTCTACATATAATTGAAGAGGAACAAAGGTCAAGACGTTTGCGCTATCCATTCGAGGAGGGCGATGACTATTGGACTATCGAGCATGGCAGAGTTGTATGGTCGTGTTGGGATGATATATCAGAGCAGATGCACGATGAGAATCCTAACCAAGTCTACTACAAATCATTGGTTGATGCGAAGGATGCCTTGCAAAAATAGATTTGGATATGTCGAAGGAAAGTATTATCTTCGTCTAATCAATCAACAATTATTTCAAACCGAGGGTGTGTCTTCAAGGACACATCCTCACAAACATCAAACACTATGTGTGTAATCATTATCAAACAGAAGGGCAAGGTTGTGCCTAGCAATGTGCTGAAGTCATCCGCAAGAATCAATCCCCATGGGTTGGGTATCGTATGGTTGGATACGTTCAAGGTATCGTATCACGAGTCGAAAGAGTACAATGTTCTTGAGACCGACAGACCATACATCGCTCACTTTAGATACGCAACAATCGGAAAGATATGCAAAGAGAATATGCATCCGTTCGAGTGCGGTGTCAACAAGGATGAGTTGTTCATGATGAACGGGACGGTCAAGGGTTACGGCAATGCCAACATGACAGACACCGAAGCATTGGCTATTGAGTTGGGTAACAAGCCACGTTCGACATGGAAGAAAGAGTTGGCGAAGTTCGATGCACGATTTGTTTCAATCAACACAGCGAGACGAACGTTCCAAATATTCAACAAGGATTTGTTTACGCATCGTGATGGCGTGTGGTATTCGAAAGCCAATGTCCTACAGGACAATGTGGTTGCGGTGTACGGCACGTTGAAGCGAGGGTTCGGTAACTACTACAGCTACCTAACACGAAGCACGTTCTTGGGTAGCGGTCAGACCAAAGACAAGTATCCGTTGGTTGTGAGCGGACTGCCATATCTAATGGAGCAGAAGGGTAAGGGTCATAACGTTGCGGTCGATGTGTTCAAGGTTGACGATGATACGTTTCGACGATTGGATATGTTGGAGGGTCATCCGAAGTGGTACGTCAGAAAGGAGATACCAATCATGATTAATCGTAGAGAGGTGACAGCGTGGATATATTTCAATCCAACAGAGAAGGGAATATGGAACGGCAAGAATCACGTCAAGTCCTACGAGAGTGGTCGGTCAGTATCCTATTTTGATTTGCCCGAGCCAAAGTCAACACCTACCTGTACGCAGTTGGATTGGTTCGATGAGTTCGAGGCAAAGGTTGATGACCACGACGATATATGTATCGATTGCTTCAACGATTTGGAGTTCGATGGGTTCAGTAACTATCACTGTAAGGGTTGTGATAGTTGGTTTACTGAGGATGAGGTTGTTCGTTCACGTTTTCAGTAAGCACAAAGGGTGTGTCTTCAAGGACACATCCTCTGTCGATAGGTGTGTGCCTATCCTGATGAAGCGAAAGCAGAAACAGAAATTTTTAAATCAAATATTATGACAGCAGGAGAAGTATTATTAATGATAGTGTGCTTGACGTTAATCTTTAGCATCTACTATTACGCAGGTAAAACAATGAACGATGAGTAAAGCAATAGTAACAAGAGACAATTTTATTTGGAAGGATGTGACGGCAGAGGTGTCTGACATATCAAGTAACAAGGCATCGTTCTATGTAATGCAAGGCGTTTATGCTTTGCACGAGGACGAGAGTGAATCGCTTCTTGAATCTACCGAGGAGTTGGCAGAGGCGTTGAAGTTGGGACTGAGAATAGTTCAAGAGGTAGGGCATATGCCACGTAAGCAAAAGCGTAAGTGGTTCTACTCTGCTGATAAGGAATTGATTGACGGGTATTGGTACGTAAAGGTTGCCGATTTAGAATTTAATAACTAGAAAGTATGGCTACAATAATTAGAACAGACGGAACAAGAGTTGAGAATTATAATCACCAAGGGTTGGAAGCAAAGCAGAAGGCTGTCGGTGGTTACATTGAGCCTGTGTACACAAGTGAGGGGGTAGTACTTGTGAACGAGGATGGATTGTTTAGAAACCTACCCATTAACTATGAGGCATCGTTGCTTACAGATAGAACAATAGTCGGAGACGTATTGGTTCTAACGCGTGAGGAGTGGGCTTCAGATAATTAAAAAAAGATTGGTCAAAATTTGGACAATCAATAAACGTTTTGTATATTAGAATTATAAATCAAACATCATGAGTAAAACAAAAGAAATGTTCCTACGGGTCACCCAACAGCACGTAAGTGCCAAAGATAAATTCCTTGATGATTCATATCGCTATGACCAATACATGGCAGAGTTGAAGAAGATGGAAGAAAGTATTCACAATCAAATTAAAAGCAATGAAAGAAGCAGTATTCAATAGTTATGTTGGCAAGGTTACATCAACCTTCAACATCAGTCAGGAGGAGTTGTTCTCCAAGTCAAAGAGAAGAGTACTAGTAGATGCACGTCATCTACTATACTACCTTTGCTCAAAGAGACCAATGCAAATACGTTACATCCAAGACTATATGTCTGCAAACGGATACGACATAGGTCATTCAACAATCATCTATGGTATCGGTCAAGTCAAAGAGAAGGTCGAGCAAGATGTAGATTACAAGCACGTATGCAATGAGTTGTCATGATGTATACAATACAGCAAGTAATGGAACAAGCCCTCACCGATAGCCAATCAATTAGAATTGATGGCGATGGTTACGAGGCAAGAATCTCAAGTGGCTTCAAGGCTACGCGAGATAATCTGAGCGGACAGATTATATTCAAGTGCACGTCAAGGGGTGGTGAATGGTACAGCAAACTAAGAGAAAATGAAATCGAAGTTTTGCTTGAGAAAGGTTGGAGAAATGGGGTGGATGTATTATCTTTGTCTAACATTGGTACAAAACTTGACAGGGTTGAGGAGTTAATCAAGCGAGAGATGAACGAGCGGAGGAATCCAAAACACATTCAGCATCTCAAGAAAATGAGAGACAACATAATCGTCAAGTATAATTTTTTTAAATCTAAATTGAATCGTAATGAAATTGAAAACAGTAAACATCAAGGGTAAGGAGTACGTAGAGGTTAACGAACGTATCAAGTACTTCCGCAAGGCGTACCCAAAATATTCTCTGACATCTGAGGTGATAGAGAAAACGTCTGACAGCATTCTTATTATAGCGAGTATCCTAAACGAGGAAGGTCGATTGATTGCCAATGGATTGGCAGAAGAGAATCGAGGTAGCAGTTACATCAACAAGACATCCTACGTGGAGAATTGTGAGACATCTGCGTGGGGTCGAGCGTTGGCTAACTTCGGTATCGGACTAGACACATCGGTCGCATCAGCGGAGGAGGTGACAAACGCAATTGAAAATCAAGTGTCCTCGAAGACACCAACAACAAAGACTAAACTTGCGGTTGGTGATGAGAATTGGGAGAAGGCATTGGCATGGGTGATGGCTAACAAGGAGTTGGGTCTGACAAAGATTGTCAAGACACTACAGCAGAAGTACACCGTACCTAATATTGTCAAGGCTGAAATCAAAAAGAATCTGTAAGATGAACAATCAAATACTAAACAAACTACGGGACGACAATGAATACTACAACGGCATTGGTCGTAAGTATCTATCCAACTCGGACATAGGTACGCTACTAAAGAATCCTCGCGAGTTCGGGGTGCGACGTGGCGATACAAAAGAGTTCGCGATGGGTCGATACTTTCACCAATTGTTTCTCGAGCCTGACAAGGCGAAGGAGTGGGAGTTCATTGACGCATCATCACGTAACACAAAGAAGTATCGTGAGGAGTTGGCTGAGATACAGAAGGACATCGTGCTACTTAAAAGAGAGAAGTATGATGTTGAGCGATGGGTAGGTGCGGTAAAGTCAAACCTTGACTTCTTCGGTTACATCTACGATGAGGCTAACAAGTTCGAAGTTCCTGCGGTCACTGAGATATGCGGAGAGAATTGGAAGGGTAAGGCTGACATCGTGGGTAAGGACTTTCTGTTTGACCTGAAGACAACGAGTAACATCAACGAGTTCAGATGGAATTTCAGAAAGTATAACTACGATAGCCAAGCATACATCTACTCAACGCTGTTCGATAAGCCGATGATGTTCCTTGTGATTGACAAGACAAGCCTAATGATGGGTGCGTACACGGTCAGCGATGAAAGTCTACAGCGAGGGAGAGAAAAGGTTGAGCGTGCGGTCGAGGTGTATCGTAACTTCTTTACCGAGGATGCCGAGGAGGATATCAATCAGTTCTATTTCTACGAGGAGATATAGTGTCCTTGAGGACACAAAGAAAACAAGTGGGCGGTCACCGTTCCAAGGCTGTCTGCTTGTATTATTTTTAAAATTGGAACATCAAATTTTTTATTATGGCTCAAGAAGAAAAAGTATTTGCCAATGGTTTCTCATTCAAACGACGAGATAATGCTCCCGACTTTGTGGTCGGTCGTGTGTCTGTCAAGTGCGATGATGCGGTCGCGTTCCTACGTGAGCATCACAAGAACGGATGGGTAAACCTTAACATTAACCAAGCTAAATCGGGTAGCTACTACGTGGAGTTAGACACGTTCGTACCCGAGAAGAAAACGGAGGCAGCACCCAAGAAGGAGGCTGACTTACCATTCTAATGTTTGGTGTTTTTTGTTTCGAAGGGGGGAGGAAACTCCTCCCTTTTTTTTATGAGCAAATGCTCAGAATTATAACTCATATAGTATTATTGTTCTACTATTATTTTATTTTTATTTTTTATATACGAGGGAGAAAAGTTAACATAGTGTGCAACTCATTGATTATCAACGAGAAACTCAGCATAAAGTCAACATAAACTCAGCATAAACAATCAAATCATGACATCAAACATTACAATATTCAAGAACATTAAGGAGACAGATGCCCCATTCCATAGGAACGTAGGGCATATAGTAACACGTATCAAGGACGGCTCATCCAAGGAACTTGTGAAGCGTATCCGTAAGGAGCAACGCAAGGCAGAGCGTAACGAACTGAAGAAGCAACTACCCGCCATCTGTTTCAGCGGTATCTTCACCAAGCGTAACGATAGCAGTATACAACAGCACAGCGGATTCATCTGCTTGGACTTCGATGGATACGAGAAGTCGAAGGATATGCTACAGGACAAGGAGAACATCACCAAGTCACCGTACACATACTCGGTGTTCATCTCGCCATCGGGACAAGGGCTGAAGGTATTGGTCAAGATACCACAGGACGTAGACAACCACGTCAACTACTTCAATAGTCTGAAGAAGCACTACAACAACGACAAGTTTGATGATACGTGCAAGAACATCAGTCGCGTTTGCTACGAGTCGTATGACCCATTGATATACGTCAACGAGAACTCAAGCCTATGGGATAAGATTGAGGAGAGAGAGTACAGCGAGAAGCATCAGTACAGAGATGCTCCGACAATACCAATCACGGACGAGAATAAAATCGTGGACATCCTTGTCAAGTGGTGGACAAAGAAATATCCTATGGTCGAGGGACAGCGTAACCATAACTGCTATGTGTTGGCATCAGCGTTCAATGACTTCGGTGTAAACAAATCATTGGCGGGATACGTGATGTCCAACTACGAGTCGGCTGACTTCAACGAGATGGAGATACAGCGAACGATTGATTCGGCTTACAGCAACACGGCAAACTTTGGTAGTAAGTACTACGAGGATGAGGAGAGGGTGCAGAGTCTTAAGGTTAAACTTAAAAGGGGTGCATCAAAAAAAGAACTGCGTTCCCAACTAGAGGAGTCTCACTTGGAGAACGATGTTATCGAGGCGGTACTTACGCGCATAGATGAGGAGGCTCAGGAGACACAGTTTTGGATGAAGAGTGATAAGGGTGTAGTGAAAATCATTCACGTTCTATTCAAGCAATTCCTAGAGGACAACGGGTTCTACAAATTCAATCCCGAGGGCAGTAAGAACTACGTCTTTGTAAAGGTCACCAATAATCTAATTGACCACACCGATGAGAAGGAGATAAAGGACTTCATCCTAAACCATCTGATAGAGATTGATGACCTAAGTATTTACAATCACTTCGCGGACAAGGTGAGATACTTCAAGGAAGATTTCCTTACGCTACTCAATACGATTGACATCTACTTCATCGAGGATAACAAGGACACATCGTATCTGTACTACAGAAACTGTGCGGTTAAGATTGGCAAGGATGATATTCAGATGATAGACTACATTGACCTTGGCGGTTACGTATGGAAAGACCACGTCATCGACAGAAACTTCACGGTATGCCAAGCCAATACAGACTACCGAAGATTCATTGCGAACATCTGTAACGGGGAGGAGGACAGAGTGAAGGCGATGCAGTCAACGATTGGATTCATGATGCACGGACACAAGAACCTATCGTTCTGTCCTGCGGTGATTCTCAATGACGAGGTTATCAGCGACAACCCCGAGGGCGGTACGGGCAAGGGCATCTTTATGAATGCTCTTGGTCAGATGAAGAAGGTGGTCACCATTGATGGTAAGTCATTCATGTTCGAGCGTTCGTTTGCATACCAACTTGTATCGGCTGACACGCAGATACTTGTGTTCGATGATGTGCGTAAGCACTTTGACTTCGAGCGATTGTTCTCTGTGGTGACCGAGGGTTTGACGTTGGAGAAGAAGAACAAGGATGCCATCAAGATACCATTCAGCAAGTCACCTAAGATTGCCATCACAACCAACTACGCCATCAAGGGTACAGGTAATTCATTCGCAAGAAGGAAGTGGGAGCTTGAGTTACATCAGCACTACAACAAGAACTACACACCGATGGATGAGTTTGGTAAACTGTTCTTCAGCGATTGGAATGATGATGAGTGGTGTGCGTTTGATAACTATATGATAGGGTGTCTTCAAGGATACTTAAGCACGGGCTTGATTGAAAGTAAGTTTGTTAATCTTAAGGTTCGTCAGCTATCGGCAGAGACATCGCATGACTTTATCGAGTGGTGCGGTCTTATCAATGGCTCAGATGAAAACCATTTGATGATAGTAGATACCAAGATACATTTGCAGAATGCCTACATGGAGTTCATTGAGCAGTATCCTGACTACGGACCAAAGGCAAAGCTGACTATCAGTCGTATCCGATTCAACAAATGGATGGTGGCATACGCCACGTTCAAGTCGGGTGCAAGACCACAGGAGGGTCGCGATATGTCAGGTAAGTGGATGAGAATAAAACGAGAAGATGAAATCAACACACAGACAAAACTTACTGTCTAACGATAGGGGTTATGACGACTGCGAACATCTAATTCAACTCTATTCATTACGCAACGTAATGTTTACCAAGCTTCAGAAGAAGATAGGTAGGGGAAGGAAGGCTGAGTTCGTTGAGGTGTTCAAGTGGAATGACCCAAGCCACGAGATGGTAAGAGAAAATATAATGTATTCAATTAAAATTTACGAAAAGAAATGTTCAAGTTCAGACAATACCAATCAGACATAATAGACAGAGCATCAGTAATCTGTCAGTGCTACGGGTTTGTCTATCTTGCAATGGAGGTGCGAACGGGAAAGACACTAACGAGTCTTGGGTTGGCGGATAAGCTTGGTCGAAAGAACGTGCTGTTCGTGACCAAGAAGAAAGCCATCGGCAGTATCGAGAGTGACTACGCTACGCTCAATCCTAACTACAACATCGTGGTTATTAACTACGAGTCATTGCATAAGATAGATGACCTACCATACGACATGATGATACTTGATGAGGCACACACCTTGGGTGCGTTTCCAAAGCCAAGCAAGAGGGCGAAGCAGGTGAGGGAGATGGTGGCAAAGTACAAGCCTATAGTTTGTTTACTGTCGGGTACGCCAACTCCCGAGTCGTACTCACAGATGTACCATCAGGTGTACGGCATACCGAAGAATCCGTTCAAGAGATATAGTTCGTTCTACAAGTTCGCTAGTGAGTATGTGGATGTGAAGCAGAGAAAGATTAACTCTCTCATCATGAACGACTACTCCAACGGACTAAGTAAAATCATTGACAGGATGAGACCAATGACGATTGCCTTTACGCAGAGTGCAGCGGGGTTCGTTAACCACATCGACGAGGTGGTGCTGAACGTGAAGATGAATCCAACGACGTACAAGATTGCAAGTACGCTGAAGAAGCATCGTGTGGTAGAGGGAGAGGGTGAGGTTATACTTGGTGATACACCTGCCAAGCTGATGCAAAAGCTACATCAGATTTATTCGGGTACGGTTAAGTTCGAGAGTGGCGAGTCGATGATTCTTGATAGCACCAAGGCTGAGTTCATCAAGGACAAGTTCAAGGGGCAGAAGGTAGGTATCTTTTATAAGTTCAGGGAGGAGTACAACGCATTGAAGGGTGTCTTTGAGGACACACTATGCAATACCCTTGAGGAGTTCAACGGCACCGACAAGAACATAGCGTTGCAGATTGTGAGTGGCAGGGAGGGAATCAGTCTACGTGAGGCTGATGCGTTGGTGTACTACAACATTGACTTTAGTGCCACATCGTATTGGCAGTCGAGGGATAGGATGACAACCAAGGACAGACGAACAAGTAAGGTCTATTGGTTATTTTCAGAGAGGGGCATAGAGAAGGACATCTACAAGGCGGTGTCCAATAAAAAGGATTATACACTTAAACATTTTAAAAAGGATTTCTTATGAAGGATGATACATTATTTGCGGACGGATTTAACGATGCCATACTAGGGCTATCAACCGAGTGGGAGAACGTACCGAGGGTGGTATACTCAAAGCACAAGATGGTTCTTATTATAATGAAGGAGGGTCTTAGCTACGAGGAAGCGGTTGAGCATTTAGAGTACAACGTGTGGGGTGCATACGTTGGAGAGGGTACGCCAATCTACGCTGAGGATAGGTTCGGAGAAACGCGGGATGCCATTGAAGAATTGTTGGAGGGTTACGAATAATCTTTGTTATATTGCATAATGCGTGAGCAACAGATACAATCAAAGAGAATCAAACAGCTAGAGGAGGATGGGTACTACGTAATCAAATTGATTAAGACAAACAAGAATGGGATACCCGACCTTGTAGCTATACCAAAAGATTCTGATGTATTATTCTGCGAGGTCAAGAGACCAAGCGGAAAGGTTTCGCAGCTTCAAGAATACAGATTAAAAGAACTTAAAAGCTATGGATTTAAAACAGAAGTATACAGGGGCGATGCATGAGGAAAGTTTTTATGAGGTTGATGATTGGTTTATTGAGAAGCTAAGGAAAACTCCGAGGCAGATAGGTATTCACGTTGCCAATCTCATTGACAAGAACTACGCATCCCTTCCAACGGCAGTAGGTTGGACACAGAATGTTGGGGGTGTATGCATCACCACAGATGAGCCGTTCTACTTTGAGTTGGAGTATCTGAAGCAACCCGATGAAGCACCAATATTTTTAGACATCAAGGAGATTGATGTTGATGATTATTTAGATTATATTTTAGAAAACAAAACACTTAAATTAAATGAAATTGAGAGAGGTAAACAACAAGACGAAGCAGGGACTGATTGATTCTATATCCAAGATATTGGACGTAGATATAACAGAGCACACAAGAAAGCGAGAGACCCTAAATGGTAGGATGATTTACTATGCCCTACTCAGGGATATGAATCACTCGTGGGCATCAATAGGTCGAAGCGTAGGGAAGAACCACGCCACAGTTATCAATGGATACAGAATGTTCGAGGACTTAGTTGTCTATGACCGAGACCTACAAGAAAGTTTTGATATGGTCAAGGACGAGTTCTATCAAAGAAACAATAAGCATCCGTTTCAGTTTGTGTCAAGGGTTGGATTGGAGGATAGTGCCATAGATTTGGAGAAACAGAATAAAAAACTTACATTAGACATTAACGAGTTAATGCTTGAACGAAGTCGATATGAGAAATACTTTCCGATACTTGATGTGCTACGTGTACACGACAATGTGTTGGACAGAGATACCTTGAGGGATGTTGGCAATAAATTAAATCACACATTAAATGGACTATACAATAAACGACATTGATAAAATACTTGAGTTCAAGACGTGGTCTGACCGCAGGAAGATTGACGAGTTATTAAGAATGGACTGTGAGATGTACACTAATCTAGGCATCGACTCAACCAAAAAAGAAAAGTCTGAGGTCACCAAGAACTCAAGGCGTATTTACAAAGCAATCAAAACCATAGACCAAAAGATGGGGCAGACGTTCCTCTTGGCTATGGACCCCACGTCATGAAGATAGATGCACTAGATACACTTAGGATTGTCCGTGTCAACAATGTCATGGATAGTATCTATGATACTAGTGCTGAACTATACGAATCACTTATGGATGAGGAGTACGATGAACTGTACAAGAACATCAGGAGGATGAGGGATGCACTTGACAACCTAGAGGAATCAATCAAGGATGAACTCTAAGGTCTGCAATATATGTGGTCAACAAAAATCAGAGGACAGGTTCTATCTAAGAAAGAACAGGACCCGTCGTGGTGACTGCATTTCCTGTTGCTCAGAAAGAAAGAAAAAGCGGAGGCAGGAAACAAGCAAATGGATTGCTAATTACAAAATGTCAAGGGAGTGTGAGATGTGCGGATACTCAAAGAAAACGCATCCTAGTTTTACTCCAAGGGCTTTACACTTTCATCACGCTCAAGGAAACAAAGATTTTACGATTGGTGACATAGCGAGGACAGGACACAGTATAAATAAACTAAGTGAGGAGGTGGCTAAATGCGTACTTCTTTGCGCACGATGCCACATAGAGGTACACGAGAAATGAGATTCGAAAAAGCATCAGACCTACAGAGAGAGCTCAAGGCGATAGAGAAGTTCACGAGCAAGTTCAATGGCACGTTCAAGAAGCTTGACCCTAACGACATTGACTACCGTGTGTTCGACAGCAAGGGAAACCTTATAGCCTATGCCGAGGTAAAGGGTAGACTACGCAGTATGTCAAGTGCATACCCACTACCTATCGCTGCACGTAAGGTTGTCAAGCTGTGCGACAAGAGGTTGAACCCTGTTATTATATGGGCTTGCGATGATGGCATCATCTACGGTAAGCCAACAGAGATAAAGGGCTCCGTCAAATGGGGAGGCAGAAAGCCACGCGAGGGTGCGGTCAACGATGAGGAGCTGATGATATACTACGATAAGCAGAAGGGATTTAGATACTATAAGTACTACGAGGAGTAGTGTCCTCGAGGACACTATGGTTGCATCCCACGCTTCCTCGGTCTCAATCCCCTCGGCTTTCTCTTTGGTTCCTTGCCAAGATTCCTGAACCCATCGGTTGCGTAGTACAAAGCCACCTGCTTGTCTGTGAACTCACGTCCGCTCGGACTAACATTCTTATTCTTTCCTATCTTCTTAAACGGCATATCTTAAATTTTAACGTCTGCTCCTTCGTCTACCGCCTCCACCTTCGCTCCGCCTACTGTCTTGACCTTCGCCCCGCCTACTGTCTCGACGACCTTCACCCTTACCTGAACCTTTCTCTTTCACAGGTATTGTGATAAATTTCTGAGAGCCTGTCCCCGGTCTGTATGACTTGCTTACTCCCATTACATCATACATAGCATCTTCATACTCCTGAGAGCCGACACCCTTACCAAAGAACCCTTGCTGAATTGCATTGTAAAGACCAATGAACGGGTCAACCTGTACTCCTAATGAAAGCTCAAGTAATGGTACCACACTTTTATCATACCACTTAGCATCTTCATCCATAACTACCTTGGAAATTTTAAATGCCGCGGATAAGAAAGGATTTGTTACATCTGAAAGAATTGGATTTCTGCCCATTGCTTTGGCTACACCATACTGAGCTGCTGTCCCTATCAATGGAACATTATATAGTAAGTTTAACCCTATCAATGCCTCACCTATTCTATAGAAAAATTCTTTTCTATCGTCATCGTCTCCTCTCGTTAGCATAAAGAAATTAGACACACCAACGAACGCTGCATTCACAATAGATAGATTTAGATAAAACGCTCTGTAGTCCGCGGCTGTTGGTCCTGCCTTTCTAGCCTCGTTAAATTTTCCTTCAGCTAAAAGCTTTGTCTGCGTAGCGTATGCTCTCTTAATGTTAGTGGTAGCCTGAAACACCTTGTTCATCATAAGGAACAAACTACTTCCGAACATAGTAAATGCTCTTGAAGACCAATGCCCATTTAACTGCAATCCGATTTTCTCTGTGTTACGTCTTGTCTGCTGAGTTGCATTGTAATCATTGAACGCCTCCAATGCCTGAGCCTCGCTCATCCCATTGGCTATGTTGCGCTTGTAGTTCACGTAGTAACCCATTACCCCCATGATATCACCAATGATAGTAGGTCTAGATGATATGCTTTTAAATACTCTTTGCAATCTTCTAAACAACCCCGACTTTTTACTTGCGGGTTTGAATGTTAGCGACCCCGACTCAAGACCATACACATCTCCCTCCAATCCCTCTATCATACGTTGGTCAAACTGAGCTGACATCTTCCTTGCCTTAGATATCGCACCATTCATTCCGACTAAATCAGGAGCCATCTGAGCTAAAACAAGGGCACTATCAAGAGTGAACATTACCAAGTCTATTGGAAGAGCCGCAAGTTTCGGAACCTTTGTGCCCTTTGGTCGGTAGCTGTATTTCTCAAGAGCATTTATAAAAGATATAGCCTGCTTTGGTATCTGAATAAACTTAAATGCCAATGCCCAAGATGTAAATCTACGCTGCATTTTTACTATAAAATTATCATTAAGACCCGCTTCTCTAGATGCAGCATTTGGATTTACTGATGCAGTTATAAGTCGCATCATCAACGGCTTTATTCCTGACTCCTCAAGTAGCGTATTCACCTCGGGTATATTAAGGAAGTCGCGCATCTGCTTTACACCAATAGCCGCTGCTTTATACCGCTCCATATTCTCGAAGTGGTTCTCCATTGTCTCCGTGAAGTTTGCCCCTAACAAATTAACCTCTCCCTTTGTGTCAGTTCGCTCTTTAAATGCAGGAGAAGTCTCAGCAGAAAATATTTTTGCAAACTCTCCACCCTCAATCAAAGCCTTTCCCTGCTTCTCAGCAGTAATCGTTCTAGTTGGAAAGTAATTAGCTACGTACCCAAGGCTAACTCCATTCACCTGACGATAGACCGCGTTCACCTCATTGAAATATTCAGTGCTCATAAACTCAACCATTCTATCTGCGAACTCAATAAGGTTTGGTCCTAGCTCCTCTCTGAAATCATCCAACATTTTTTGGTCAACACCCTGAGCCTCTAGTTTTTCTCTCTGCACCTCGTTCTTGCTTAGAGCATAAAGCCTCATCATTTGATTTGCGTTGAATAGAATTGAGTATGGCTTACCTGTCTTTCTAACTTTTGCTGTGTACTTTTTTGTGTTAGGCTTACCCGTTCTTTTGTTGTATCCCAAAGCTTTATTGATAGCAACCTCAACACCCTGCATCCCCGTCTCAAATCCTGACACCTCAGCTATTTGGTCTTTCTTTTTGTTCATGATGCGAACATTCTGAAGAGCTGATTCCTCAATCAGGTTAAGCTTCCTGTATATGTTATCAGTAAACAACGTAAGACCAATACCCTTTCTGTCCAAGAAGTTTGTGATGGTTCCGAGGTGAGACAAAGTATCAACTAGGGTTCCCAAGTTCATTGCCTCGAGTATTGGTTGAAATACTTTTACTATTATACCTCTCTTTCTAAACTCTGCTGCGGTCTCATCAGCCTGAGCATTCCGCTCGTTCTTATTCTTCGGTGTTCCATCCTGATTGAACAACTCAGGATTAGTTTCCTGTATTTGTTTTTTAGCCTTCTCCTCAAGAGCCTTTCTGTCTGCCGCTAACAATTCTGTTCTAGCATTAAAGTTCTTGATGCCCTCATCCTTAAGAGATTTTATCTCATCTAACAGGACACGAACCTCATCAAGGGTCATGTTCTGTATGTTACCAAAGTTGTCAAAAGCTTTTTGTAATTGGAAGAACTGCTCCTCTATGGATGTTAGCTCCTCGTTGTTAGAGTTTTTTTCTATAGCAGTTACTACCACGTCAGAATTTTCATCAAGCTTTTTTATTATGGCATCAACAGCCGCTTGTCTTTCATCGGGCTTGGATTTGTTGACAGCCTTCAGCACCTCTAAAATATTTTGAAATGCAATTTGTGTGATATCATCAACACCCTTAGCTCTTCTCTTGCCCGACTGCGTTCGTGTCTTTGCCTTAGCTCTTACTATTTTAGCTATCTCACGAACCGCCTCTCGTTTTGCTATGGCTCGTTGCTCCTCTATCACCTTGTCTATCGCTATGATTTTTGCAGTATAGTTATCAGTGGTAATCTGAGTAGTCAACTTAATAAGCTTGTTGAGTTTAGCTCTACTGTATTTAGTTCCTTTTGGCAGGTTCTCTCTAATATAATTCCTTACAAGAATCTGAGTATTCCTCAAATTCTTTGCACCCACTCTACGATTAAGTAGAGCTTGTCTTGTTTCAGTTCTTTCCTTTTCTAGCGTTTGATTACTGCGATACCCTAGGTAGCTGTCGTATCCATACCTAAGCTCCATCTGAATCTGCTCTGTCTGCTCTTTGTATACAGGATGGGCTTTGATTAGGTCCTGTGCTTTTTGACGTATGGCAGAATAGGATTGAACTCTATTTCCTTTCCTGTCTGTTGCAAACTTTTGAAGAGCAATGCTGACATCCTTGTACATTTCTGCTGCCTTCTTGATACCACCAACAACCTTCTTGAAAGCTACGGGCATTGTTCTTTCATCGGTGACCTTGTACATAAACTGCTCATCAATCTTGTACACCAACGCGTTGTTAATCTCCTCCCTATTATATCCCTCCTGTAAAAGAATCTGAAAGATTGCGGCATCAGATAAGCCAAGGTCAGTCCTGCCCTTCTCAATGATTTGCTCCATGCTCATATCAGACTTGAAGGCAACCTCAGGATTCTTGAGCTTCTTCATCTGATTATCACTAAGCTTTACTGCTTTCCCCGAGAAGATGTCCGCGAGAGCGGAGCCTAGGAACTCATCAAGAGTAAGGTTCTGTATTTGTTCAGCAGTTAGCTCGCTTGTCTGTGTGAACTGAGACTTGATATATTTCCACATACCAAGAACCCATTCGGTGAATTTAGACTTTACTGCTGCATCAGTAATTGTTTGTCCTTTGTTACCAATGAGGATAGCCATTGTCTCATTAGCAGCCTTTGCCTCATCGCCATCAAACTTCTTTAGCTGTTTTTTATACTCTTCCGTCTGCTTAACTAACTCGATACCCTTGGCATATATCTGCTTACCCTTCTTAGTCACTTGTAGGTAGTTAGTCCAAACGTGACCCATCTCGTGAATAGCTGTGTTATGCAAGCTTGACTCGGAGTTGTGAGCTTGAGGATTGATGTACACATCACCATCCACGGTAACACCATAAATTGTTTGGTTACCCTTCTTGAACTGTCGTACATCCTCCCTCTCCATAACCGTATCAAAGGTGGCTTGTGTAGTGCTGATGTTTGTTTGCGGAAACGAAAGATTCATAAATGCTGTCAGCTTGGCTACATTGTCCATGTTTCCTTGACTAACAGCTCCTATAAATTCTAAAGCAGGCATTCCAATTCCTACACCTAACACCTGAGTAAGTATTGTGCCAACGCTTGAAGGTGCAAGGTCTCCTACCTCTCCTAGTGCAGCTCTTTCAGCTAAAGGTGTTCTTCGTATTAGAGATTCAGTGACTTTTTTTGCTTGGTTTTCTAGCTTTGTCAATTCAGTCATGGCATTTTGATACCCTATAGGGAATGCACTAACTACTGAAACAGGATTCTCTAGTATTCCAATGGTCTTACCTTTGGTCCCTTTAGGGTAGTTCGGGTGATTGGTGTCTATAACAGCTTCCTCTCTACTTACACCTATATCTACTGCCTGAATGGCAATGATATTTCTTTGGGGAACATTTTTAAGTTGAGGCTCTGTTATAAGGTCTGTTATTTCTCCAAGATGAAAAAGCTTGGCAGACTCTTTTAAATCCATACCATTCAGAAGTGCTAATACTGTTGGTTTTTTAGGCTTGCCGGGAGTCACCTTTGTGCCGGGCTTGTTTGGACTTCCATAAGTCATCCTTTCTAATAAATCTTTTCTTGCAGGAAGACTGAGTGATTTTATAAAATCTTCAGAAAATATATCATCAATTGAAGTGGCACCACTATCCTCTATAAGCTTTAATGCTTTACTTAGATTATCAATTTTTTTTAGATAATTAACTACCGTCAAATCAGCTTTACCCGGCTCATTCGCGAGAACAGCGTATCTCGTGATATTTGTTTTTAGATTTGACTTAAGAACCCCAAGAGCCCTTACTCTATTTTGTTCAGGAACAGCTTTAAGATTGTCAGCCATTACTCTAAATGTTGCTTCGTTAGAAAGGATAGACGTTTCTCCCATCTTAACCACAGGCATTGGAACGTGATTCCTGAACTCAGGATTCTTTGCCCAAAATTCCTCGAATATTTCTTTGTTCGCCTCGTATGCTCTCTTAGCCTTATCATATAGCATACCCGCCTCTGCGGCTGTTGTGTTTGCCCATGCGGCATTCTCGTTCCCTACTGTGCCTGTGAAACCAAGCCCCCCTCTAAGGTCCCTGATGACCCTACCGGTGGCGGGATTAACAATATCACCCGTTCTCAATTGGTCTGAGATTGTAAACACCACGGGGACACCATTGATTATGTCTAGGTTTGCTATTGTTCTTATAGGGTTGTCTGTCCTTTCGTTAAGCTCGACACCATCAATGGTAGCCTCGCTCTTTGCCTTATCAAGGTTAGTTGCAACGTTACCTGACTCAAGCTCATTCATCTTTGCGGTCACCTCGGCAACCTCATCAAAGTCAGGGGTAAACTCCGCCTCACTTTTAAATTCAATTTCAGATATGCCTAAAGGCTTTGTGATGGCGGTCTCAGCTCTTGCCAATCTTCTCCTAAGGTCATTGAAAGCTTTTTTACTTTGAGCGTATTTAGATTCAAACGCCTCTATGCCCTGTTCGGCATTGGCTTTTTGTGATGCACTTAGGTATTGTTCTAGCTCAGGATTGTCTGCAAGTATTTTTTGCAACTCCTCCACCATGTTCTGCTTGTCATTGTCAGACACATCTTTTTTCTGACCTAGAGTTTGCGCCTCAGTTATCTTATAACGCAGCTTGGCAATGGCTATCGCCTTGTTCTTTTGTACTTGTTGCTCGGCAGTTAGCTTGGCTTTGGTAGCTTTCTTGACCTGCTTCTCAGTCTTCTTTCGCTTAGCTTCCGCTGCCACGAGTCTCTTTTTTGCTCTTTCTATTGCAGCTTGAGTTCTTCTCTCATTCTCTGTCATTGGCTTGGCGGGAGCCTCCTCAGTAACAGGTGCTGCCTCTTCTACGGGTGCCACCTCCTCAGTTACAGCCACCTCAGTTGCAGGGGCAGCTTCTTGAGTTACTATCGGAGCTCCTTCTCCATAATCATAGGTTGGATTCTTCACCTCAGCCTGTGCCTCCGCCTTTGTTCTTAAGCTAACAATACTTCCTGTTTTTTTATTCTCAACATACCATCTGCCTGAGCCGTCCTCATCTATTTCCAAGTCAGCTTTGCCTTCTCGATTATCTATAATCTCAAAGTCCTGCTTTCTTTCTTTTACTGTTTCAGGTAACGTATATGTTTCCGTCGCAGCTTCCTCAGTAACGGCAGTCTCCTCAGCAACAGGTGTTACCTCTTCAGTTACCGGAGCTGCCTCCTCGGTCACCGCAGTCTCAGTTACAGGTGCAGCTTCAGTGGTAGGTGATATTGGCTCCAAGCCTAGTCCCTCTCTACCTTCTGCCACTTCCTCTTGAAGTGTCCTCAAGGACACTATCTCATCCACTCGAGCTTTGTTCTCATTTAGTACGGTGTTCTCAAAATCATTAAGCACTTCATCATTGACTTCCTTATCAAGAACAAACGAAATGATACCATCAAGTCTTTCGGTCTCTAGCTCATTGTTCTTGAATGCCGCTCTATCTTTTGCTGTATGCTTAATTGGCTCAGGAACATTTACCCTTTCCGTCACAGCATCAGCAACCTCAGCGGCTGCCTCTGTCACGTCAGCTTCAGGTGCCGCCTCCACCTCTGCAGCTACCTCAGCATCCTCGTCAAGGTTTTCTATAACGGCATCTGTAAATTTTTCTGTAAGTAACTCTAATGTTTGAAGGTCTCCACTCAGACCAATTTTAGACTCCCTTATGTCTTTAGGAGACATATCATTCAGTATACTTAGGAACTTTTGTCTTGTATGTTTTTTGCCATCTATGACATATACCGCCTGCTTGGATTCTCTTACATCTGTGGATGATGTGGGTCTTTCCGCAAGAAGCCCAAGCCTTGATAGGTTTGTTTGGAATCCCTGCTCAAAAGTTTGATTAACTTCGGTACCCTTTTTTCTTACAGTATTTGTTTCCGCAAGCTCCGCCAACTCGGCATTGACTTCTTTCAGTGTCCCCGAGAATACTTCTCTTCTGTTCTGCGATGACTGAATTTCATTCTTAGCTGCCAATAACTCCATAGCTCTATTCAGCACAGGCGCAGGTGCTTTTTTTCTCCCTACCTCCAATACACTTTTAGCCTCATTCCTTAGACCTATGTTCTCTTGTATCCTTTGGTTTTGGTCGGATGATATATAGCCTAATCGCTCCATATTGTTTGACCACGCAGCTACCCTTTTAGGTGATGGGGCAAACACGCCACTAAGTTCTTTGTTGACACCCTCAATAGTCGTTAGCTCGTTAGCTATATCAAGGTTGTTTTTAGCTCTAAGGTCGAGTGCCGTATTGAGTGCAGCCATCGGAGCATTATTTCCAAGACCACCAATCATCTCCGCCATAATCTCCTTAATATCCACGTCATCGCCAACATTAACTTGTGCTAGGTATTCACCCGCACCCTCCATTAAGGGGTCAAATACCACACGCTCA
>WLWG01001467.1_pt1 | contig 21208 bp, 31 predicted proteins | sample 6712871 | NCBI WGS metagenome assembly WLWG01 (sample SAMN12718693, study PRJNA515312) | sponge metagenome | isolation source: marine sponge | host: Mycale hentscheli | place: New Zealand: South Island, Marlborough, Capsize Point | collected 2003-05-01
TTCTTGCTTCATATTCTTGTCTTGCTATTGGTTCAAGTCTATTGCCTCTTTCTATGTCAAATGAATTGTAAATAACTTCTTCGTTTGCCTCCTCCCATTCTTTATAATTAAAAATAGTCTCTACGGCCTTCTTATAAGCTAAATCTTTTATTTTGGTATTAGAGGTTATTTTTTGCGTTTTCTCTGTTATGAGGCTTTTAAAATCGCTTGCAGTTAGTTTTCCGTGTCTTAAGTTATGCCAAGCCTCTGTATTTTGTTCTATGTCTCTACGTATTATCATTTTCTTTTTTATTTATTATTTTTACTCCCTGTGCTTTTACTAAGTCAGCTAATTGATCTTGATTAAATTTACACTTATTTAAATTAGCACTGTATAAAAATGAGCCTGTTAAATCAGCACCTTGTAAATCAGCATCTGTCAAATTAGCACCATCTAAATCAACATCTCTTAAATCGCAATTTCTTAAATCAGCACCTCTTAAATCAGAATCAGTTAAATGAGCACCTTTTAAATTAGCTCCTTGTAAATTAGCACCTTGTAAATTAGCATCTTCTAAATCAGCACGCGTTAAATTAGCACTTTCTAAATTAGCTTTTTTTAAATTAGCATCTTTTAAATAAGTACCTTCTAAATTAGCATCTTTTAAATTAGCACCTAATAAATCAGTATGATCTAAGTCAGCAAGTCTTAACTCGGCATTACTGAAATTAGCACCTTGTAAATCAGCAATACTTAAATCAGCACCTTGTAAATCAGCATATGCTAAGCTGATTTTTTCTCTTACTGCCTTTTCTACTAACTCTTTAATGCTAAGATTTTCATTTTCAATTATTGTTTCTTTTGTTATGTAGTTTATTATTTTATTCATTGCTTGCCTCCTCTGTTTTTGGTTCTTCTTTTGGCTCTTCTGGAGTTAGCTTTTCAGTTAGTCTTGATATAAGATTATTAAATCTGCTATGTTTAATTTCTGCTAGTGATTTAACTTTTAAAGCCTCACACATTGTAACGATACTAAAATTAGGGTCAACTTCTGATACTTTATCAATTATTTTTTGCAATGTTGCAATTTCAGCAGGGTTTAATGGTCTGTCTATTGGTGCTTTTTGTTGTGTTGCTTTTTGGCCGTCATCGTCCTCTTCTTCAATTCCTAGCAATGCAGTTAGTGAGTATCTTCTCATATAAGTAATTGCACTTCCGTATTTTTGCGGGTTGTTTCTATCAGCTACATTCAAAGGAGCTTCTGAGTCTAAGACTTGCCCGCTTTTGTGTGTGATTTCTGTTCTTAATACCTCGCTACCGTCTTTTATTAAAACTTTTTGTGTTAAGAAAAAATTGTTATTATTTAATGCTGGTTTTACTACTGCTAAAATATCAGTTAGATTAGCATATTTATTTTTAAAGTGTGGATTTAATGAAGATTTTCCTACTGACTCTAAAGCACCTTGCACTTTAATTAAATCATCGTAAAAAGATAGTTCTTGTTTTTGTTCTGACATAGTTTATTTTATTTAAGTTAGTAATTGGTTAGTTGGTTTAGTTTGATAAAGCAATTTTTAAGCTATCTAAGTTAAAATAATAACCTTTGCTTTCTGCAATTTCTTGTAATTTCTTAAGTGATAAAGTTTTATTAGGTTTTTCCTTAGCTATAAACATTCTAGCTATTTCTGTTTCTTTGGCTACTTGAATTTCTTTTCCTTGTAAATTTGTCATTTTGTTTTTTATTTAAGTTAATAACTGGTTGGTTATATAAATATAATAAACTAAATGATTTTAGTTGTCAAGTCTTTTTTTCAATTATTTTAATTATTTTTTAATTTATTTTAATTTAACTATCCAAATTAAATTGTTCGCCGTTTCTTTTTATTGAGTATTTTTTGCCCTCTTTTTCCATATAGTTTTTCCACCTAGTAACAACAACTCCGCAATAATGCTCATCAAGTTCTATACCATAGCATTTTCTTTTTGTTTGCTGGCAGGCTATGAGGGTTGAGCCACTGCCTAAGAAAAAGTCAATTACTATGTCTTTTTCTCTGCTACTGCTTTTTATTGCTCTTGAGCATAATTTTAACGGCTTCGGCGTTACGTGCTTTCCTACATCTTCTCTTTCATCGTTTCCAGTTCTTTCAATATTCCACACATTATTCATATTATCATGCGTATTGTTAAAATATGCTCTTGTGCTGTAATATTCCTTTTTAATCTCGTCATATTCTTTTTTAATCTCATCATATTCTTTTTTAAATGCGTCATATTCTTTTTTAAATGCGTCATTGCTGTTTGCTTTGCAATAGTCTTGTAGTTTTTTATAGTTTTCTTCTGTGATAAAAGCCCATTGACTCCCTGTTGCACTTATATGATGGCTATACATGCCACCGCCTTTGCTTGCAACTCCTAATATTTCATGAAATTTCCTGCTTTTAATCCCTGCTTTTTCGCAACTTTCATATAAATATTTTCTAATAGGTTCCCACCCCTCAAAATAATTATCCGCATTATTATTAAAGCCCTGCACTCCACACATAGCAAACAAGCATTTTTCATCTGCTATTGCATAACTTCTTGTTAGCTCGGAGTTTTGCCCTTGTCCATTTCCTTTATTCCAAGTAATAAGGTTTCTAAAAGTGGCTTTTTGTGTTTTAATTAATGGCTTTAAAATATTACTATATATATCCATTAAAGGTTCATCTATTCCCCAGCAGTACCAAGAGCCATTGTCTGTTAAATAAGTAAATTGTAAATTTATCCAATCTTTATTAAATTCTAGTAAATCATCATAATTTAGATTATCGTTTTTTACTCCGTCCTTTTCTTTTTTCATTCCATAAGGCGGATCGTTATGTGCTAAGGTTGCAAGCTCTCCATTCATTAGATTGCTTGTGTCTGTTTCGTTTAAAGAATCCCCACACAATACCCTATGAGTCAGCCCCTGCTCTTCATCTATTAACTCAAATAAATCTCCTTTCACAACGAAGTTATGCTTAACCTCAGGCACTTCATCCTCTTTTACTTCCTCTTGCTCCTCCTCTGCTTCTTCTACTTCTGGCAATTCTACGTGTAGTTCTTCAATATCTATCTTTAAATCAGTAGCTAGATTAATTTCTAAATCTCCTAGCCAGTTTTCCATATTAAAATGATTAATAGGGTTTGTTTTCTGATTAAAGACTTGTAATAGATATTTAATGGCTGTTGTTTTGTCTGGTAAATCTAAGAAAGTGCAATTTAATTTATCAGGTATCTCATAGCCGTCATTTTTTAACTCTCTCAATACATCGCTTCTTAAATGGCCATCTACTATATAAATATCTTCTTGATCCTGCCATACATAAATAGCTCTGGCAAATCCATTTTCTATAATAGATTTTTTTGTTTTATCAGAATGATAATTATTTTTTAAGTCTACTGGCTGTAAGTCTTTTAATTCTTGCCAGTTTACTTTTTCTGTTTTTAGTATTAAATCTTTTATTTTCATAATATTTATTTTAATTTATTTTAACTACCATGTCAATAATAAAAAGATATTGAATAGTATTAATAAGGCCAATAAACAAGGTGTAAGCATTATTAAAAATACAATCTTACAACCATATCGCCTCCAAAATATCCTAAATTTTCGCCTTGTTTGTGCATTTAATAGTTTTTTCATAATTTTATTTATTTAATTGATTAATAATTCTATTTTTAGCTATTTCAAAATACTTATCGTCTTTTTCAATACCTATAAAATTTCTATTTAAATTCTTAGCTGCTACTCCTGTTGTTCCGCTCCCCATTGTAAAATCTAATACGGTTTCATTTTCTAGGGTGTAGGTTTTGATTAAGTATTCGAGTAGGGCCACGGGTTTTTGAGTTGGGTGTTTTTTTGGCCGATCAATATTGAATTTTAATTGATTATAAGGAAATCTTTTTGAGGTATCCCTTTTACTATGATGAAAAATGCCGTTTTTGTGATTTTCTTTGAACAGATCGCTTGTTTTTGTGGCCTTGGGTTTCTTGTATTTCTTCCCTATATTAAATTGTGGGTAATATGGAATTGTAATTTTATTCTTAATTGCCCTAGCATACGCTCTCGAAAAAACTGAAATTATTTCTATATTATTTAGTGGCTGATAATTAGCTTGCATAAAATTAGACTTGGTATCTTTAATCCAAATCCAATCATACTTAAACTGTTTTATATTAGACATTCGCAAAGCACTACTAAACGGCTCTTTACCAAACAAACAAATAGCACCATTAGGTTTTATAATTCTATTTAACTGCTCCCACATTAAATCAAAGTCTATAACGCTATCCCATTTACAAGCTGTCGTTCCGTATGGTGGATCTGTTATAATAGCATCTATTGAAGCTGGTTTAATATCTTTCATTACTTCCAAACAGTCGCCTAGCCTCAAATCTATCATAATTTTATTTATTTATAAGTTTTTTGTTTATTGTCTCCCTCAATATCTGCATTGTAAAATTCATTTAATTTTTGATTATAGATATTTGTTAAAATTAAATAAGCATCTTGCAAGGCGTCTAATTGATGAATTTTTCCTAAATTATTAAATTCTTTAGTTAAAATAATTTTAGTATTATCAGTTTCATAATTATAAATTATATTAATTTTTCTTAAATCTTGTTTCATTTTATTTATTTAATTGTTTAATAATATGTTTAATTACTGGCACTGTAAAGCTATTGCCAAGCGCTTTATAACCTTGTGTATTGCTAACCATTGACACATAACCATCAGGAAAGCCCTGAAGCCTGCAACATTCGGTCGGCGTTAATTTTCTTATTATATAATGATCTAAAAGCATACTGTCTTTTTGCACTCTAGTTAAAGCGTTTGCTTTTTCTAAATAGCTAGTTTCAAATCGCTGTTCTGTTCCACCATCTTTAACATATCTGCCCCTTTTAGCTATTGCATATAATCCTGTTTTAGGACTATTTGGTGAAATGATATCAAAAACTAAATGCCTTTTGCCTTTTTCTATTATATCTTTTAAATATATCTTTTGATCTTCTGGCTGGTCAATCTTTACTTGCTGATATTTGCCATCAACTAACTTGCCCACCCAGTAAAGTCTTTTTCTATTTTGAGCTGTAAGAAGGGAGCTATTAATTAGTGTAAAATCAAACTCTCTTATTTCTCCTGTTTTTTTGTTTCTAAATTTCATACTTTAATGTATTATTATATATTTTTCTTATATGTTTTAAAAATTCTTTATAATTAAGTTTATTTTTTACAAAATTACAAAATCTACAGCAAGGCAAACAATTATCATAATTATACCCTTTATCATTATCTTTTCTATCAATACCATTCCCACGACTTCTTTTATCTTGATCTTTTGAATATCCTCCACAATAAAAGCATTTTTGTTCTGTTAATGCCTCAAATTGTTGAATCGTGAGGTTAAAACTTATATTTCTTTTTTTTGCATTAAGCCTATATTCGCAAAATCTATTGTTGCCGTGAATATAATTAGGGTTATTAACACCCTTGAATAATTTTGTATTTGAACACTGTATACATAAAGTCTTGCCAGTTATTAAAAATTGACTATTTTTTCTATAAGCTATGGTATCATAATAAACTTTTCTTTCTTTGCCACATTCATCACATTTGCATAAAACTTTAACCTTTGATGTTGGCATTAAATCTTTAATATCTACTTCTATTTTTGTGCCTTTTGTAAAATTAATTCTTCCTTTTTTATCTTTTTTTCTAGGTATTTTATATCCTAATTTCTCGTAATAATTTATGTTTCTGCCGCATAAACCAACTATTACTTTTTTATCTAAAATCATATAATATATATTTTTAATAATCCATTAATAGTAAATATACACAGTTTATTTTAAAAGTCAATCACTTATCAATTCCCAATCATCATATTCTTCGTCATATGGGGTTAATAAAGTGGCTAAACATTTTGTTATCTCCTCTTTAGCAGCTTTACTCATACTAGCAACATTTTCTAATATAAAGTATTTAGGTTTAGCCTCATTTAATATTCTTAAATATTCATAAAATAGACTTGATCTATCACCATCTAATCCTTTTCTGTCTTTTTTAGCAATAGATAAATCTTGGCAAGGGCTACCACCTATTAATAAATAAATCTCGCCTCTGTTTATATTGTAAAATTGTCTATGTCTACCATCGTTAAAATGATGGTATTTAAAAAGATTCTTAATATCTCCAATATGTACAATATCAGGGTGGTTAGTTTTAGCAACTTGAATTGCGAATTTATCAACTTCACTAGCGTAATACTGGCAATCAATATTTAATTCTTTTAATGCTTGCCTTGCTCCTGCTGCTCCATCAAATAAAGATAATATTTTCATAATTTTATTTATTTAATTGATTAATAAGCTTTTTTTCCATTCAGGAAAAATGGTATTACTGTTCCAGTTTTATTGCATCTATCATTGTTGCATTTTATTTCTTTTATTTTGTTTTCTTCGCAAATTGCCTTCCAGATGTGGTGGCATTCTTTGCATATCAAATCTTTTAAAATCATAATTGTTTTATAAAAAAAGTTAATATTATTACTATTGTAATTAAAGTAAATATAATTTCATTATTTAATTGCATAGTTTCCCCCTGTTACTTTCCCAGTCAAAAACAATCTTTTGTCCTCCGTTTTCTCTCATTCTGTCAATAACTCTTTCTGTAATATATTCTTTTAAGTCTTTAATATCTAAGTTACTGATTAAAATTGTAGGTTTACATTGCATATATCTTTCATTTAATATTTCAAATAAGATTATTTTTTCTGCCTCTGATCCGTGTTGCAACCCTATTTCATCAAGTATTAATAAATCTGGTCTAATAAAATAATTCATTGCTTCTTGCTCTCTTTCGCCGCCTCCGTTCCAAGTGTCTTTGACTTTTCTTAATGCTTTGCTAGTGTTTACATATAAAGCAGAATAGCCCTTTTTCATAATCTCTTGAGCTATTGAGCAAGCAAGGTGAGTTTTGCCTGCTCCATAAGTTCCTACAAATACAAGACTTGTCCCTGCTTCTAGTTTGTTTTCAAAATTATTAGCATAATCAAGGCAAGTGTTTTTAGCGCTATCTTGCTCTTTCGTGGTGGTTTTGTAATTATTAAAACTGGCTTTTAAAAAGCGTGGTGGTATTTGTGAATTAATTAAATTGCTTTGCTTTACAAGCTCTCTTTTTCTTTCTTGCTCTATTTTCTTTTTTTGCTCTCCTAGCTCCTGCTCCTTCCTCTTTTTCTCTTCAAGACATATCTTGCAATATGGAGGTGACCACTTTCCATTAAAGCAAGATATTTTACTTTCTTGCTCGCCGTGTATCTCACAATGATAAATTACTGTTTTATGTTCTATGTTAAAATTTGCCGCTTGTTCCATAATCAATTTCTTTTGTGTTAATATTTATTGGTGGTTTTGATTGCTTGTTTTCTTTTAATGGATATATTGACTTCCAATTGCTTAATATTGCCTCTTCTAGGCATTTATTAATATCTTGCCCTTGCCCTTTAAAATCTTTAATCTTTTTTATTAATAATTTAAAAGCTTGTTCATTCATTGGACTTCTTGAGCTTTTTCTCATATCAATAAAATCTTTTAAAGTTTCTTTATTGACATAATCAGGAATATCCAAATCAAAAAAATCTTTTTTTGCTTTAGTTTTTTTATCTTTATCTTTATCTTTATCTTTTACTTTATCTTTAGGGGGGTTTTCTGGGGGGTTTTCTGGGGGGTTTTCTGGGGGGTTTTCTTTTCTAGGTCTGCCTCCTTTTTTTCCATGCTCCGCTCCTTTGTTTCCATGCTCCGCTCCTTTGTTTCCATGTAAAAACTTTTTATGGTTTGCTTCTAGCTGGGGTTTTATTAATGTAAAAATACTTTTTGAAATTCCTTCAAGTTTCTTGTCTTTTTCCTCAAAGGAGTACTCAAAAATTGCCTGATAGATTTCTAATTGTTGTTTATTAGGGAGTTCTTTTATTGCTTCGTGAAATGACTTGTAAAATATAAATCCTTTTTTCTGTTGTGTCATGGTGTCTAGCCTATTAAAGTTGGTGCACGGGGGCTAGACGATCCCCGTACATAAAAAATATTTTAATCTTCGTCTAGTCTTAAAATAATTATAAATGATTAAATTATAATAAAAAAGCATATAATAATAGATTGTATCATTTTGAACAAGCCATCGTTTCATTTTGAAACAATAAATTTGTAAAGCCTTGATTTTATTAGTTTAAATAGTGATAAGGTTATTATAGTAAAAATAGTTTATAATTAATAAAATTACTTTATATATTATAATACTATTTATTGAAGTTAGGAAAATAAGAAAGGTTTTTTAAAAAAAAACAAGGTATAATAAAAGGAGTGAACAATAAAATTATACCTTGCTTTCATTTATAGAATAACATCAAAAAAACAAAATGCAACATTTTTTTAAAAAAAAGCTTGACAAACAATAAGATAATGCTAGCCTTGAATTGACAAGAGTTTTAATTATGGTAATTCATTTTTGAAATTAAGTTAGTAAAGATTGGTTAGCCTCTAGAGTTTTTTAATTCTAGGGGTTTTTTTATAGATACTTCTTTAGTTCTTCTGTTATAGTGATATAATCTTCTGGCATTAATAAAGATGTTTCATGATTATTTCTAATCTCTTCAATCTCTTTTTTAAATCCTTCATAGTATTTATTATCAAATTCATTTAATATTGATATAAATTCTCTTTCTTGTAAGCTCATATATTCAAAGCCATTAGCTGTAATTCTAGGCAGTTCCATTTTTAAATATTATTTCATCATTATTATTAAAAATATCTCTAGTTAAATCTTTTATTTTTGCGTGACTTATAAAAGTTTTATCAACTTCTAAAAAGTCAATTCTTGCATATTCCATATTGTCCAGTAATTCTTCTAAAGTTTTTTTATCTTGATCATTATAATTAAAATAATTGTAAACTTCATTATTATTTATTGTAAATTCTAATTGTTTTTTATCTATACAATTATCAATATAAAAGTATTTATTACAAACATTAATGGTATTTTGTATATCTTCATTAAATTTATAAAAAGATGAAATGTTTATTTTATTTGTCATTGTTTTTTTTTATTTAAGTTAATAATTAATTGGTTGCTTGTTGGTATATTTCAGATTGTCGCCTATATATTGCTTGTATATAACTAATATTATTTCTAGGGTCATTTAATATATCTTCAAACAGTTTACTTGTCAATATGTTAAAAGCATCATTATTAAATAATACTTGTGCCATTCTTTGCTTTGCTTTGTTTTTATTTGTCATTTTTTTTTAAATTTAAGTTAGTAACTAATTCCTTGAGGCGTGGTAATATGTAATGATTTACCAAGAACATACAATTATTATTCCAAAGTCTTTGCCAACAATTATTGGTTCTTGACCATTTAAAGCCATGCTTTTTCATTAGGTTAATTATATCCTGTTCCGGCTTACCATCAAAAAAGAATTGGACTCTTTCCTCTTCTGCGTTTTGAATAATAATTAAATTATATTTATCAAATTTAGTTTCCGTTGTTACTCTTCCTATTTGAGCTTCTAATTGTTTTAGTCTCTGTTTTGTGTTTCTTATTGTGGCGTTGTTATTAGTTAAGTTAAAGCTAGCAAAGCCAATTCTATTACAAGAATCGGGAGTTAATAAAGATTTCGCCCTCTCTTCGTTGCCTAATATTTCAGATAATCTTTCAATTTTATTTTCTTTCTTATCTTTAATAATTTTATTACAGGCTTTCATTTGCTCTTGTAATTTTTCAAGACCAGCTATTTTTTCTTTTAATTTTGTAATTGCATCTTTATCATCTGACCTAATATCAGTTGAAGGGTTATTTTTTTTATAAATAGCTTTTTTAACTTTATCAATAAAATCATACATTTCTTGAGTTCTTGCTCTTTCTCTATTATTCATCTTCTCCATTCTAGCCACTGGAAAATTAACAGATCCAGTTATCATTGAAGACATGCAATTGCTTTTAGCATTTAAAGAGCTTAAGAATAAACTTTCAAATTTAGTGAAAGCTCTTTCATCCGCTCCTATCTCTTTGAATTCCTCTATAATTTCATCAAAATATTTACATTCGCTTAATGCTCTTTTTTCTGGTGAAAAACTGATTGAATAATAAGCTCTATACGCTGATTCATAATGTTTGTGTTTAGTCATAATATTTTAATTATTTAGTTGTTAAGTTAGTAAGGGGGTTTGTTTGTGGTTAGTTGTTATTATTTCCAGTCAGTGATATCAGTGCCGTCCTCTACCCATCCGTTGCCATTTATAACGATTTGTCTGCCTTCCTTTGTGATTTTAGTGTCTTTAGTAAACTCTTGAAGATTTCCGTAAAAATCAAAAGAAAATTCAACAAATTGAAATCCTAATAAATCAGGGTGTGAATTTTTATCTTTAAGGGGTTCAAATTTTAATCTATTTATTTTAAATTTGTTATTTATCATTTTTTTTTAAATTTAAGTTAATAATTAATTGGTCGTGAATTAATAATAAACTAAATGATTTTAATTAGCAAGCCTTTTTTTTAATTTTTTTAACTTTTTTTTCAATTTTTTTAACTTTAATATAATTTGACTTTTAAAATAAAGGCTTTAAAATTATTTATAATTTTAAAAAATGCAATAGCTCTGCTAGCACAAACATTAAAATAATTATATGCCATTAGGAAAAGAAGATATTATACATAAACAATTTTCTGCTATGATTAAGATGTATCAGAAGATGAATAAATTAAATGCCGTTTTTTGGAGCTATGACGCCTCTGGAGAGTATAGAAATAAAATTACTGGAGCTTTGCTTAAAAGTAAAGGATTAATGGCAGGAAAGGCAGATTACGAGTTTAGAGTAATAAAAGAAAATAATATCTGTCATCATATTTATATTGAATTTAAAACAGACATCGGCAAGCAGTCACCTAATCAAAAAGCATTTGAGGCCACCTGCACGGCAATAAACAATAAATATTATATAGCTAGGTCAGTTGAACAGGGGCTGTCTGTATTACAAAAAGAGGGGGTTTTATGAGGTGGTTGCTGATATTGGGGTATCAGGCATAAAGCTATATAAATATTAGCTTTATGGCTAATTATTACAAGTAATTTATTAGATTATTTGGGTTGGATTTCGGACAGTCCCATTATGCAAATAAAAGAATAAAAAAAATCATAATTTTAATTGTATACTATAATTATTATTCTATAATCTTAGTAAATTATTTCTATTTTATTTTCTTAAAAAAAATGAACACTGATAAAAAAATTACTGGATACACAATATATAACTCTGAACAAAAAAGAAGAACTAAACGCAACGATTTACCAGATTTATATCCCGATCTTCCTTTAAAAAAATATAGCATTATTTATGCTGATCCACCCTGGGACTATGGCGGAAAAATGCAATTCGATAAAAGCAGCACATCTTCTGATAAAATAAATATAGAAAAGAATATTTTTATTAGTTCTGCAAACTTTAAATATCCTACTGTAAAAACTAAAGATCTAATAAAAATTCCTATTTATGAGATAGTAGAAGATGATTGCTTATTATTTATGTGGGTAACAAATCCACATCTTGCTCAAGGTATTGAGTTAGGAAAAGCTTGGGGTTTTGAGTATAAAACAGTTGCTTTTGTGTGGGATAAAATGAATCATAATCCAGGACAGTATACGATGTCATACTGTGAACTGTGTTTAGTTTTTAAAAGGGGTAAAATACCAAGACCAAGAGGAGCTAGAAATGTAAAGCAACTAGTAAGAGTGCCTCGAAGTGCTCATAGTGAAAAACCTAATGAGGTTCTTAAAGGTATTGAAGCAATGTTTCCTACACAAAGCAAAATTGAGTTATTTGCAAGAAAGAAACCTAAAGGATGGGATGTTTGGGGTCTAGATGTTAGGGAAATATACTAAAGTTAAAATTAGTCTAACAAAGGAGAAATATATCTTCCGAAATGCTCTTATATTAGTAATATTATCAGCCTGTAACCCCTTTGATTATCTTAAGTATAGAATGCACCGCTGCGACTCTATAATAGATATATATTATTATCCTGCAAATGTTAAATATAATTTTCAAGAAACAGAATACTGCAAATATACTTTAACTATTATTAATAAAGATATTCCTACAATGCGATTAAATAGAAAATATTATAATAAACATAAAACAGAATATGAAAGGTATGGATTGACTTATCCATATAAACCTGCAGTGAATAAGCCAATCTTAACTCCGTTTAATTATAACTAAAGATCGTATTTACCCTTTAAATAATTATATATTTCTGTGTCTTGCGCTCCTGTTGTAGCATCGTGAATAACCATCATCTCTAAGAAATTCTGATTTAAGCCCTCTGTTTGATCTGCTTTATTAGCATTTAAAAAGAAGTCGCCTTGTGTTAAGCTGCTGGTATAATCGTTTACTTGCCCTCTAAAAACATTATCAATTATTAAGCTTGCTGTTCCTGCGACGCCATCTAGTTTATAAATAAAGACATGATAAAGTCCACTATAAGGCGTGCCTGTTGGTGTTAAATTACTATGGAAAGTGGAGCTACCATCTGCTCTACAATTAAATACTCCGGTTGCTCCTGATTCAATATTAAAATCATTAGGAGCTTGATTCCAACTAATAACAGATTGATTAAAATTAGTTATATTAATTGGATTGACTCTAGTTACAAATACAAAAGTAATTGAAGAATTAAGATTATTAACAGGAAAGTTTAAAGCTTTCATTGATTTTTGTATATCATCAAATTCAACAGCATTTAATCCGTTTTTAGTATTAGAAGGAGAAAAGGCAATAGGCCTAAATCCTGCCGTACTATCTAAATTATTTGCATTGCCTGATAAATCAATAAGAGTTTCAAGCTCTGTGCCTCCACCAAGTGGATTACCTAAAATAGTACCGTTAATATTTGTACCGTCATAAAAAGCCCCTATATTTACAATATTTCTAGGATCTAATATAGCCCATTTATTCTTGAAAAAACTAATTAAAGCGGCATCATCAACTGGATTTACAATACCCTCATAAAACATAAATTCAGCCAAAGAGCATTCTAAATAATCAGATCCTGCATTTTTACCAAGACTAATAGTAGCGGTTGTTCCCATCGTACCAGTATAAGGCACTTGTCCTACTTGGTTGCCATCAATAGATAATGTAGCTGTATTATTTAAATGATCTAATTCTAATTTATATATCATGTAGTTTTGCTCATAAGGTGCACCACTAGGCACAATAGGAGTAAACACATCAGAAAAAACGCTACAATTAAATTTATCAGTATTTTGAGCGACTAAGTCTATTCTTTGTCCTAAATTATCTGTAATATTTATTAAGGTATCATTACCACTATTTACAGTTTTAACCTTTGCTACAAAATAAAAAGTAAAAGAGTTTGTCATATCTATTGTTCCGGAAACAAGAGCTGAATTATCACCCTCTACTAAATCAACAACATTTAAAGCATTTTGAGTAAAGCCGTTTATTTTAGGAGTGCTTAATGAAGTAAAGTTATTGCCATTACCTGATTTATCATTTACTTGAGTTACATCATTGCCAGTTGCTACAATACTTGCCAAGTCATCAAATTCTAACAATACAGTTCTATCAGTTGTAACTGGTGGTGGTTCTGGAGTTGTGCCTCCTGAAAATATTAGTGAGCTAGTTAAGTTCTTGCTTAAATCATTTATTATAGGTCTCATAATTTTTATATTATATTATTAATTCAATATGATTTAGATCATTAAAGGTTTGATCTTTAAAATTATTATTACCGTCCCAATCAGCCCCACATCTTATTTTTATTTCCAAGCGGTCTGCTGTTGCTTTTACATAACCTATAAAATGATAAAATCTGTGTAGGTCACGCCAATCAATAGGGTAAGGTGCTATATCTACCGCCAAGCTAGGGTAAATATTATGTTTACTCTCGCCGCCTTTCTTTGTGGTCAGATTTTCTTTAAATAATTTATCTTGTTCTTCATTACTTCTATATCCAAATACTATAGTAAAATCATAAAATTTTAATACTTCATCTAATAATCTTTGTAAATCAGAGTGTAGTGTTTCCCTATTTTTTAAGGATCTTTTTCCGTATCTATATGCCATTACAATATTCGTTATAATTAATTTGATATAATAAAACTTTTCTTTTACTAGTTGTTGATAGCTTTTTATATTCTTCAATAGTTACTAACTCATCATCTAGCAAACAAAGACTATCTAGGTTTATTTTTGTTGAGCAACCTGATATAACTAGCAATAAGACTATCACCATTTTCTTTATTAATTTCATTTCTTTTCTTTTTTGTTCTTATAACTTTTTTAATATAATCTTCATTAATTTTATTTTTTACTTTCTCTTTACCTCTTTTTCTACCAAAAGAATATATTAATCCGCCTAAGGTGGTTATTAAAAATATTAAAATAGAAATTTCTGACATTTTATTTTTTCTTTTTTAATAATTCAGCAACACCAATTCCAAGCAATACCGAGCCTGCCAAGAATAAACTATCAATACTTGCATCTAATTTATCAAATATTGTAAAGTCTTCTGACATTTTAACACTTGCCCCATAAATAACAAGTCCTACTTTAACCAATACACCAACGAATATCATTAATATTCCTGCTAGTCTTTTTGAGGATTTACTCCCAAAATTGCAATTTAAAAATCCTTTCATAATTTAAAATAAATAATTAATACCAAAAGCCAAACCACCCTCAAACCCAATAGATTCTCTAGGCGCTATATAGTTTATATTAAAACTAATATTCTTGTCAAGAAATACATTCACTCCTGCTCCATAAAGATACACTCTGTTTTTTTGTTGTGAGATTTTGACATCGTTATAATATAATTCTTGTTTTAAAATTGTATCTGCTACAAACAAGGTAGGCATAATATTTTTTCTAATATAGCCAACTTGAAATAGATTATATCTGGTAGCTGAATAATAGTTAAAGTCATTAGTTCCATTTGTTGCCCTCCTTTTTAATTTAGAATTAATAAGTCTATTAGTATAAAGCCCAACGGTGATATTATCTAACTTCTTTAAATATCCTACTGTTAAACTTGTTGGTCTTAATTGATCAGAATAACTCTTAAATTTGATTGTAGGGTGGTTTTGTTTTGCATATAGTACAGATGAACCAATACTAATTTTTGCTTGTGCTGTGGTGGCTAATATTAAGAATATGGCTATTATATATTTAATCATTTGCTTTTCTAATATTGTTTAATATTTTATTGCCAGTTGTTACAATTTTATCATGTTCTATTTTTAAACTTTCCGCCATTAGATCATTGGTATATTTTACATTTTTAAGCATATGGTCTTTATCTTTTTTAAAATCTTCTGTAGCTTCTTTTAATTCTCCTTTTATTGTTTCTGTCATTCTTTTTTCTGAGTCTTTTATTTCTTTTTTTATAACATCATTGATTTTTATTTCTAGCTTTAAATTTGTATTCTCTAGCTGCTGTGCTTGTGTTTTAGTGAAAAATCTATACATAGCAATACAAGCAGCTATTAAAAGCCCTAGCACGCCATAAAAATTTCTTTCATAAAATAGTTCCATTAGTAAACACCCTCCTTTGTTTTTTGTGCTAGCTCTTTTAATAATAAGGTGGATTTTTTGCGGGTGCAAGTGTCTTCTTTATTTGTATTAGCTAAAGAAAAAACATAAATTATATTTTCTTTTTTGTTTTTAATAACTGTAAAAGATAAGTTATTAATTTGTAAATTAGTATTATCATTAATATATTTTATTGTTTTATATTTATTTAATTCTTCTATATTATCAAAATAAGCAACCTCCGTATCAGGTATATTTAATAAAAATTTATAAGTTTTATTATCTATTTTGTGATCTGTTTTATTGTAAAATGGATTTAAGTTAAAGCCTTTTACGCTAAATGTACAATCTTCTGACATTTGTTTATTGCAACCAATAACATCTTGAAACATAAACTCATCTTTTAAGTTTGAAGTTTTCATTACAAGCCAAGACACAAAGTAGCCTTCACCACAAGTTTTAACAACTTTATTCATATTATCTTTAACTATTGATATATTCCTATGTTGTTTATAATAATCTGTTGGTTGTGTAATAAAATAATAAGCAACATATATAACTAATAGCTGGCTCATTAATATTGCAAATGGACATTTCAATTTATTTATCTTCATAAGAATATAATAATTTTTTATTAAGTTTGTTTTCGTGCCATAAATCACTAGGTGTAATTTCAAGAGCATTGCCCTTTTCTGCTTTTACTTTGTAACCTTGATCTTTTAAGCATAAGGCAACAAGCCAAGAGCAAAAGCCCCCATATTTAAATTTTTTCTTTTTAAAATATTTTATATCTATTCCTGCAAATCCTGCTGCTATTTTTGAATAACTAACATTTTTATATTTTTTAGTAAATGAAGTCAATTTATTTTTATCTACATCACCAATAGTTTCAATATAGCATTTACCTTCAAAATGTTGCAATCTTGAAAGCAAATCATTTTCAATCATACCGCCTTTTTTTTGTGCTTCAAATACTATTGGCAACCAACACTTCAAAGATCTATCATAATTATATCTTGATATATGGCAAACGTGGTCAACATCTTTCTTGCCTGTTAAAAAAGCTAGTGCCTTTGTTGTTATTAATAAAGGGTTATGATAAAAATTAGTCCAATTTAACTTATAATCAAAATAAATTAAATGCAGCTTATCTCTATCAATTTTTTTAAAAGCTTTAATTATATTTTTTTTATTTTTTAAAAAGATTTTATTATATTTCATTAATTAACATTATCAAAATTAATATCAATAGCATTTACCGCTTCAATAGTATTACAAGCATTAATTTCAATTTCAAGAGTATTCGCCCAAATAATGCTTTTTTGTGTTCTTTCTCTTACATGAAAGCCTATATTATCAGATAATGTCGCATCTAAATTAATATAACCTTTTCTTATTTCACCCTCTACGCTACTATCAACTATATCACAAGAATATATTACATCATTTTCTTTTGCCGCTCTTAATACAACCTCAGGATTTGTGGAAGTTGAGTCAGTTAATTTGACGCTAAAATGAAAGTAAAATAATTCGCCTTGATCCCATATTCCAGTACTAGGATTATAAGTCAATTCATTACCTTGAGATGAGGTATAATCTTTATTTATATTAGCATCACGATTAATTTTCATTTGTGCAATTTTAGAGTCTTTGGCTTCTTGCAATTGCACTTCTGGAGCTGGTATAAATTCTTTATATACATCATCAACAACACACATTGTTACGCCTAATACTTGCTGATCTGCTTCTATTTCAATATAAGGCTGTCCGTCTATTGTTTTATTTACTATATCAATATCATTATTAGGATAATTAATACTGTCAAGAAAATACCCTTCTGTTAAAGTTGTTTGTGAGTTATATTTTACTTTTATCATTTTTATTTAAAATTAAATTAATATCCTATTGCTTGCCATTCCACCGCTGTTCCGCTAATATTAGCAACTAAATCAAACGATGAATTTGTTTTGTTAGAGTGCGCTGCTATTCTAGAGCTAGGCACAGATTCTCCTATGCCCAAAGTTATATTAAAAACTGGATTAGTAAAAGATATAGGAAAAATTATTGTTGCTGGAGTAGTTCCTACAATAACTCTTCCCCATTGCATAATCAGTCCATTAGGCAAATATGTGTAGCCGTTGGTTGTTTTGGAGCTTAGGAAATCTTTTTGCGTCCTAATATTAGTTAAAAGCCAAAACCCACTTTTAAAAATAAACTCTGCAAAATCTTCTGAAAAAGATAAAAATACTTCATTGTTATAACTACTTGGAATAGATATATTTCCTCCGCTAGTTAAATCATCTCTAATAGTTATCTTTCTAGCTGAATTATTAATAGATATAAGAATTTTATCCCCATCATTACCCCCATTAATAGTGTCTAAATCATCAGTAGCCGCACCACCTTCTGTGTCAATTACCATATACGCCCCTGTACAAGTAATTTCATTGTTTAAAATTGTGGCTGCGTTTGGTTGTGTATTTAGCTTATTGTTAATAGTTACATTGTCAAAAACGCCATTATCTGGATCGTAGTATATTTCCCAATTAGCAATATCAGTCAAAGCATTACCGATATTATTATTAGTAATAGATTTATATAATTTAGTGCCGCCGACTTCTCTTTGAATATCGCCTATATAATATTCTGCGTCTGCTGAATATTCTGGTATGCCTTTATTTAATAAATATTGTAATTGCTCCGTTTCTATTTTATGCAGGCCGTTAAATTCCTCTAAAGATGGTAACTCCTCGCCAGATATAACCGCATCGCTCCAACCTTCTTGATAGGCCGCTAAGGCTTGTAATACTGATATATCTGGAGTTTCAACCTTTGTCCCAGATTGTAAGCTTCCAAATTGGCCATTATTAGCCGCATTTTCTGAGAATATTTTTTGATGTGTTCTTGTCAAATTAGGATTTGCCATAGTTTTATATAATTTATTTATTAGTTATTAAGATGCTGTTATATTCCATACAATCGCCTGACAAATTATGTCATCTGCTGAGCCTGTATTTTCAACATAAATTTCTATAATGTCATCTTTTTCAATGTTTTTTAAAGCTTGTAAAGATATTTGCAATGGTACTCCAGAATCAGCTTCTATAAAAGCAGATACAACATCTTCATTAATGCCATTAATTCTAAATAATGTTCTAAAGATATCTGCGCCTGCTTGTGATTTTTGAAGAGTTATGGTTGCTAATAATCTTGATGAAATAGTTTTATTGCCATAATATTTTAAAGTTCCATCAACTCCGTTGTAAGTCGTGCTTGCTGTTGCGCTTGTTATTGTTTCGCCTACTGTAAAATATTGATTATCTCCTGCACCGTCTTGCACATAAGCAACATAAATATAATTATTAGGCAAATCTATTGACTGAATTTTTGCCGTGTAAGTACTTGTTCCACCTGTTATAATTTGTCCTACTTCAAAATTAGCAGCACTTGTAACTAATATTCTACTAGAAAATAAAAGATTTTCAGAAGTTTTGACAGTATTATTAAAATCCATTTTTGCAGGAGTGCTCGCGGCTAAAGCTGTTGTAGCTCCAGTAAATGGAAAAACATTGTCCATCGTCATTTGAATTGTAGGTGTATTGTCAGCAATGCCCTGATTACCTTGTATATTGTAAGTTGGTAAATCATTATAACCCAAGCTATTAGGATTAAAGATGCCGCCTGTTGTTACTCCTGTTGCTATAAATATATTACCTGATATATTGGCTTCTTTTGCTGTTGCCCCTGACTCAATATTTAAAGCATAATCAATCGTTCTAGGGTGCAGAATATTCCCATTAAAATTCAATGCGTTTATTCCTGTTGGTATATAGCTTCCAACTCCGCCTGTTTGTCCTGACCAGTTATTATCTCTTAAGGTTAGCATTGTTGTCCCTTGCCCATTCCATAAAACAACTTTATTATTTAGGCCTTCAAAAGATAATCCATTAGATACTTCTAAGCCACTATCCCAGCCCCTGACAAAATTGGCGTTAAAGTTTACTGTGCCGTATCCTTCAATGGCTCCAAGATTACTGCCATTGCCAGCAGCTCCGCCAATTAAATTACAGTTAAATATGTAAAATCTTCTATTTCTACCTTGAAAGCCATCAACTGAAGGGTCAATAGTATAATCAATATCAGTTGCATCAATCAAAGTACCAGAATCACAACTAACGCCAAGTCTCAATAATACCAAATTAGCGTCGTTAGCAGTAAACATTGCGTCAGTTCCTTCATATACTAAAATGTCATTTTGTGGATTGTCCCCAGTTATTCCGCAGTTATTACCAAAAACTATTCTATTACTTCCTATATTTACTGAACCGCTAATCCTGTAATCTTTGCCATCTTCTAAAGTGATTACATTTGCTACAGGAGCAGGAAAATCAGCTAATTTATTTATTATTACTTTGTTTTGTTCGCCTCTTAAACTTGTCAAAAACTCCCAATTAGCAATATCAGTCAAAGCATTACCAGTATTAGTATTAGTTATTGATTTATAAATATTTGTTGTTCCGTCTTCTTTTACTAAGCTGTTCTCGTGATATTCTGTGCTGCTGTCCCATACTGCAATACCTTCTTGAAATAAATATGAAAGCTGTCTTGTATTTACAAAATTAATCCCATTAAATTCTTCTTGCGTTGGTCTTCTTGTTCCTCCAATTGAAGCACTTGCCCAACCTGCCTCATAAGCAGCTAAAGATTGCACGGTTGCAGGGTCGCTGGTTAAAGTTCCGCTTGCTGGTGAGTTTGCTTGTGCCGAGCCAAAAACCCCTATAGCTCCGCCATTTACTCCAAATAATTTTTGATATACTCTTGTTAATTTTGCCATAATATTATAAATTAATTACTTTTTCATAAGTTAAAGTTTCGCCCTCTTTTGTGAAGCCGTTTGTATAATTAGTAAAACCAGTCGTTAAATTTGACTGAGTCGTCCTTTTGTAGTTAGTAAAACCAAAAAACTTTTTATTTCTTTCAATAATACCTTCTAATTTTACCCCCATTGGTCGTGGTAAAATGTTTTTTGTTGCCGCTATAACTGCTATATTTCTATTAGCACCGCTCACAAAATAAGATATTTTCATATTTTGCGTATCGCTCATAATAACATCTTCTGCAAAAAAAGTATAAAGGCCATCATCAATAGAGCCATTACTATGATCTGAATTATTCTGAACGATCTTTAATTTTAATATTGTTCTATAATCATCATCAGTCAAAGATTGCGCACTTGAGCCATTAGTATAATTTAAAAAGCCACCACTATCAGAATTGAAATTAGCATAATCAGTAAAGCCAATTGCTGTGTCTGTGTTTACTGTTGCATAAGTGGACATACTAAAAAAGTTGCCGCCCGTGACATCAGTATAAAACCTATTAGCTCCGATATATTTACCTAATACATCAAGCTGTTTACCGATTGCAGTTTCTAAATCATAGCCATCTAATACTTGACTTGCTATATTATCGCTTAATGTAGTTCTAACAAGTAAATCAATAGTTGCCTTTGCTTTCTCTTTATTCTTATATTGAATAATTAGTAAGTTTTTATAATATTCTATTGTATTTTCTAGGTCTATTGCCATTATAATATACT